>Ga0163154_10000043_pt1 | contig 168419 bp, 170 predicted proteins | sample OliLakLV19MP9P1_FD_148649 | JGI IMG/M metagenome (GOLD analysis project Ga0163154, IMG submission 148649) | Freshwater microbial mat bacterial communities from Lake Vanda, McMurdo Dry Valleys, Antarctica - Oligotrophic Lake LV.19.MP9.P1 | ecosystem: Environmental > Aquatic > Freshwater > Lake... | reverse complement strand
CCCCCCCTCCCAACCCGACGTCCCCTTCAAAAGGTTCCGCCATGGGTTTTATAGCCTCTACAGCACCTCAATCTTAATCTTATGCTTCACACCAAACTTCCGAGCTGCCGATTTCTTCTGCATCCAGATATCAACCCTTGAAGTGTAGCGCTTATTCATGCGATCCGTCACCACGAAAATTTTGTCACCATACAATTCCGGAATCCGAATGCGGGTATTGAACTTCAAGAAATTCGCAGCCACAATACCATCACGGACACGCGTTCCATTCGCTGTAATAAACGGCGTGCTATCAGTTTGTCCCACTTCAGAGTTATAAGCCGTCATATCCACATAATGGATAGACTTGGCCGGAACCGGACCAGCGACATCCAACTTCCCCAAATAACTCGGAGGAACCTGGATGCCTCGACTATCACCGTCATCATCCGCGGGTACAATCGTTTCTGTAGATGAAGCTGAGCTAGCAATATCCAGAGCGGCGGCCACAGCAAGATCTACACGGCTACCGGTGAAAGCAATAACACAAGCCAAAATCGCAAGAGTTTTACGTTGAGTATGATTGAGCTTAAAAGCATTATACATATATAGTAGCTATTTACGGCTCAGAACCTCCAAATAGTCCCATTGAGTTCTAAGAACAAAATCTTCTTAGATTTGCCCCTTTTTGTCAAGACATGTACCCTCATATTTATGTCAATAAAGCGAAAATTCCTCAAATTACCTTGGAAGAAGATCGGGTTTTGGACCCTAATCACAATCTTAAGCCTCGGTTTGCTCGCCATCTTAGCGATGAGCATTACTTTGGCTTGGATTTCACGTTCCCTACCAGATCCAAACAGCTTGATTCAACGCGATGTCGCTCAAACGACCAAAATCTTTGATCGAAGCGGCGAACATCTTCTTCACGAAATCCACGGCGAAGAAAATCGCACCTTGATGCAGATCAAAGATCTGCCTTCATATGTTCCCCATGCTTCCGTCGCAATTGAAGACAAGAATTTTTATAATCATCATGGCATCAGCTGGCGTGGCTTGCTTCGCGCCTTCTTCGTCAACACGATTAAAGGACAACGCATCAGCGGAACCTCAACCCTCACGCAACAGCTTATTAAAAATGCTGTTCTCACCAATGAACGCAGCTTGACCCGTAAAGCCAAAGAAATTTTGCTATCCCTTCAAATCGAACGCGTCTTTACCAAAGATCAAATCCTTCAGCTCTATCTCAACGAAATTCCATATGGCCCCGTCGTCTATGGCATCGAATCTGCAGCGCACTACTATTTCGGAAAGTCTGCCAAAGATCTTACGATCGACGAAGCCGCGCTCTTAGCTGCTGTTCCACAAGCTCCAGACTTATATTCCCCCTACGGAACTGGAACTCGTGGCGACAATCGCGATCTTCTTGTTGGCCGTCAACACTATATCCTCGACCAAATGGCCGAGCAGAGTTACATCACCAAAGACGAAGCCGAAGCCGCAAAAAAAATTAAAACCCTCAAAAAACTCATCTCTCGTAAAGAGTTCAATATCGCTGCCCCGCATTTCGTTCGCTATGTTCAAGGCCAATTAAACGAAAAATACGGACAAACAAACGTCGAACGCAAAGGCTACAAAGTCATCACAACGCTCGATTGGGATAAACAAGTGATTGCCGAAGAAGAAGTCCGCAAGGGCGTCGATGAACGCGGTCCAAAATTTGGTTTCAACAATGGCGCACTTATTTCTATCGATCCAAAAACCGGACAAGTGCTCGCCATGGTCGGCTCAAAAGACTTTAGCAATAAACAAATTGAAGGTGAATTCAATGTCACTCTGAGCCCTCGCCAACCAGGCTCTTCCTTCAAACCTATTGTCTATGCCGCCGCCTTTGAAAAAGGCTATACCCCAGAAATGACACTCTGGGACGTAAACACAACCTTCAAAACCGATGTCGGAAACTACGATCCAAAAAACTACGATTTCAAAGAACACGGTCCAATATCCGCGCGCTCTGCATTGCAAGGCTCGCTCAATATTCCAGCCGTAAAGATGCTGTACTTAACCGGCGTCAGCCGCGTCTTGGATTTCGCAGACAAACTCGGTTACACAACTCTCAGTGACCGTAGTCGTTTTGGCTTAGCTCTCGTTTTAGGTGGCGCTGAAGTCAAACTCATTGACCACGCCAATGCCTATGCCGCCTTCGCAAACCAAGGGAAACAGTTTCCAATTGCATCAATCTTAAAAGTAGAAGACGCAGACGGCATCACCGTAGACGAATGGAAATCCAGCGAAGGAAATCAAATCGTCGATCGCGATGCATCATTACGCATCACAGACGTTCTCGCCGACAACAATGCCCGCGCCTATGTCTTCGGCTCCAAAAACTTCCTCACCCTCCCAAATCGTCCTGCCGCAACCAAAACAGGTACCACCAACAATTTCAAAGACGCCTGGACCATGGGCTATACCCCAAATCTGGTCGCCGGTGTTTGGGTTGGCAACAATAACAATACCGAAATGAAGCGCGGTGCAGACGGTTCACAAATCGCTGCCCCAATCTGGCAAAACTTCATGAAACGCGCCTTAGAAAAAATGCCGGTCGAAAAATTCACTCCGCCGCCAACCATCGACACCACAAAGCCAATTCTAACTGGCAAAGCCACTGAAATCCGAGTCAAAATCGACAAAATTTCCGGAAAACTCGCAAGCGATGTCACGCCTCTAGAATTTGTCGAAGAAAGAGTCTATCGCGAAGGTCACAATGAACTCTGGTATCTCGATAAGGATGACCCACGTGGCCCAGCTCCAACACGTCCTCAAGACGATCCACAATTCAACAATTGGGAAAGCTCCGTCCAAGCCTGGGTCACAAAAAGTAAATGGAACACGACCTCAACTCCACCAACTGAATATGATGATGTCCATACTCCGGACGCAAAACCTTCAATCAGCATCTGGAGCCCAGTTCAAAACGAAACCTGGTCAGGACGCAAAGGCACGGTCTCCGTTTCACCAACAGCAAAACGTCGCATCATTCGCATCGATGTTTCAAGCGAAGGCCAAATCCTCGGATCAACCACGATTGAACCTTGGACCATTCCGATCCAGCTTCCAAACACCATGGAAAAAGGCTTCCATGACCTCATCGTAACGGCGGTCGATGACGTTGGGAATCGCGCCACTGCAACGGTTACCATCAACTTGAATGCCGATTCCGAACCAATCTCCGCCATCATCCAGTCTCCCGCCAATGGAAAAATCATCGCTTCTGCCGAGCTTCCAATACCCGTCAGTCTCTACATGAGCGATATCACAGACATCAAACGTATCGATCTCTACGCTCAATCCGCTGACGGTTCAACGCGATTACTTGCATCAAATATCGCTCCACAGAACAATTCCATTACATTGGATTGGACAACAAACCCTGGCATCGGATCGCACACGGTCTTCACCGTCGCAACCGACAAAGAAGGTCGAACCTTCCCAGGACCATCCATCAAGATAGAAATAACGCCGTAAAAAGTAAGTGAATGAATCGCGCCCCGATGTACATCAGGGCGCTTTTCTTACCCCTTCATTCCTGATACGGTTCCCCCGATGGAAACCGATATTCAAAACTCCATCTCAAACGCGAGTCCCATTGCCGCCTACGGCAGCCAACCTCGTCGAATTTTCCCCCGCATCCTGCTCTTGATAGGATGTTTTTTGGCTCTTCTGGGGATTGGCTCGATGCTCACCCTCACCTTCGTTCAAATTCCATTTCCAAAACAAACCACGGCTGTCGCCCTCATCCGCAGCAATCTTTCTCCAACAATAAATCTTCCAAACACCTGGGACGAAACCCTCCGCACCTCACATACGCCAATCATAATCGGTCTTGCCTCAAAAGCAGATCATTTTGAACCCTTTGCCATCATTCCACGCTTTCAACCCGCTCCAGGACTCCAGCGAGTAAATCGGGGGCTCATTAGTCTCGTCAGCCAAAATCCACTTCAAAATCTCGAACAAGAACGCGCGATCTCCTGGATTCTTCCCCTCCTAAAGCTAACAAAACACCAGGCTATCTTAGCAATCCACGCATATAAAGAAGGTGAAAAAGTCCAAACCATCAAAGGACCAATAGATCACAACATTTGGCAGACCGACATTCCGCTCACAGCGCCAAATGAAGCTTTACCCGATTGGCCCAATGCGATCAATTTTGACGCCCTTCCACAAGCTTGGACCGGCTTTAACGATGCCCTCCAACACACACAAGGCTGGGAAATTCCTGATAAGCCAATTTCATTCGGCTGGAAAACCACAGATTTTAATATTCAAAGCTTTGACTTTAAATTTCCAACCAAAGTCCCAAGTGCAACCGCCATCTCTCTCATGGGTTCTTTTGGTTTACACGACACCATAAACCTCGCCCTTGAAGACGGAAGCCTTATCGAAGAATACCAAAATCCGCTTCAGCTCTTCACTCAAGCAACCAGCACCTCCTGGAAACTCTCCAATGACACCCAATTAACCGTCGAAGGCCAACATCTCTCTGTATCTAACCCTACAGAAACTGAACCCATACCCGTCATAAGCTGCCCAGGCCAACCGATTGCACGTACAACCTCGCATAACCTTCAACCTTTCTTATCAGCGTTCAATATAGAGCAGGCGGCCAATTTCGAAAGTCTCATCGCTTCCGTCAAAGACGATACATTGATTGTTTGCCTAAATTAACGTGGATTATCTTATCCACACCCTGTGGAAATCAAAGTATTTTTGCTAGATAGACAGTAAAAAGAATCCACAACCCTGTGGGAATAAAGGGGACATAAAACTGTGCTATGATATGCATGTTCAGGACTAAGCCCCCGAACAAATCGCCCTTCGGGACGATCCGCTCTTTCCATTCTCTCTGCAGGACTTGATGACCAAGTGTCATCAAAATCCTAAAACGTTCTTACTGGCTAAGGCCAATGGCCTTTGACGATCTCAAGTTTTGAGTTGCTCGTTGTTTTCGTTCATTGTTCGGTTCCGTGCCTGTTCCTTTTCGTGCCGGTTCCGCGTGTGTCTGCAGTGTTCCGTGCCTGTTTCGTTCCTTGTTCTCGTTTGCACCTTTGTCTTTGTTCCGTGTACATCTTCGTCCGCCCTTGTGGTTGACACCGTCGGTATTGACTGACGTTTGCCCTTTTACAACTGCTACGGGGTAGATCACTCTCTTCGGATAGTGATCGATTCCATGCCTTGACTCGACCCGTCGTCCGATTCATTTCGGACAACAGAAATAAAAAAACAAAAATCCAATACAGTTGCATTCAACTGTGGGTGACCTCACCATATAGATCTTCGGATCTGCCGAGGAATCACCAGGGTTTGGTCGAAGCAGCAGCTCCTATATAGACCAGGTCTCTACGTAATGCCCGTCGTCACCATCCGCCCTGCGGATAGACACGAATACGCACTCAATACTTGAGCGCGCTCGACGACAAACATTCAAAGCCCAGGTCTAAGACCGTGTGGCCACTTTATTCTCAAATTAAGGGCTTAACACGGTCTTTTAAATTGCAGAGAAGATTTTATCTTCACGAATGTAGCGAAGCCTGTATAATGTCTTCGTTGAAACTCCGCTCTATTCGTAATGACAAAGTCTTACAAAAAAGATTTCAACAAAGCAAAAAAAGATTGACCACCCCAAGCGCCCCCGTTATTATCTGATGAACCAAAAAACGTATGACTCCGAAAACACTCGAACACTACCAAAGTCTATTGCTCAAAGAAAAAGAACGCTTATTGCAAGAGCTAAAGGATTTCGGCACCGAGGATCCACATCATCCAGGTCATTTTTCAGCCAACTATCCTGATCCTGAGTCCAGCGGCAGCTCTGAAGATGACAATGCAAGCAATATCTCTGAATACGCCGATGATCTCTCTGTCGAAGCTCGCCTTGAAGAAGAGCTCCGCGATGTCGAAGGAGCCCTCAAGTCCATCGAAAAAGGAACCTACGGTGTCTGCAAATACTGCAATCTCCCCATCGACGACAAGCGCCTCGAAGCGCGCCCATCCTCCTCAAGTTGCATTACCTGCAAAAAAATCCTCACTCAAGAAATGTAGGCCAACATGAAAACACTATCCCTCCGTCGCATCCTGGCTTCCGCCGGTCTCGTCGGAGGGATTTTTGTTTTAGATCAATGGACCAAAACCATTTTTTCATCCTGGACCCCAAACCCAATCATCCCAAACATTCTCAGTTTTACCACACACGAAAACAGGGGATTGCTCGCCAATTTTCCCGTCCCCATTTTTTTGATCATCGCCGTCACCTCAATCGCTTCCATCATTCTCGGATATCTCCTCATAAAAGAGACGACAAACAGCGAACGCTTTTTAAAACTCATCGCCCTCAGCCTCCTTCTCGGCGGCGCCCTAGGAAATCTCATTGATCGTATCCGCTTCGGCTATGTCTTTGATTGGATCCTTCTTTTCAATCGCTCAATCATAAATATTGCGGATATCGCCGTCACCCTCGGAATCATTTTGTGGCTAGCAGGGGAACGTACAACAAAAAAATAAACCTAGCGTCCCCTTGACACTCATCCCTTTTTCCGGCAGCTGTATATATAGGTGCGGAGCGGCCCCACAAAAAATATGGCCGCAATTATCTCAACCACAACACTTATCGGTTTGGAAGCTTTTCCTGTTTCTGTTGAAGCTGACATTTCGCCTGGACTTGGACATTTTATTATTGTCGGCTTAGCCGATACCGCCGTCCAAGAAGCGCGCGAACGTGTTCGAAGTGCAATGAAAAATTCACAACTTCCTTTTCCACGTATTCGCGTCACCATTAATCTCGCTCCCGCTGACTTACGCAAAGCCGGCACTTGTTTCGATGTTCCAATTGCCATTGCAATTTTAATCGCCAGCGGTGATGTCCCAGAACAACAACCCATGGAACGTCTCATCATCGGTGAGCTCGCGCTCGACGGAACCATCCGCGGCGTTCACGGAATCTTATCCATGGCCTTACTCGCCAAACAACGCGACATCAAAGAAATCATCGTCCCCGAAGCCAATGGCGATGAAGCCAGCCTCGTCCCTGGACTCACCGTCCGCACCGCCTGCAATCTAAATGACATCATCCTCCATCTTCGTGGCGATCAGCAACTCCCAATTCGAACCAATCGAACCTTAAATCTTGAAGCAAGCAGCGACCCTTCCACACCCGACATGTCCTCAATCCGTGGCCAAGAACATGCAAAACGCGCCATGGAAATTGCCGCAGCTGGTGCACACAATATTCTTCTCCATGGCCCTCCTGGCTCCGGAAAAACCCTCCTCGCTCGCGCCATGGCTGGGATTTTACCCGCCCTCACCATCGACGAATCCTTAGAAGTCACCCGCATCCATTCCGTCGCCGGTCTTTTATCATCACGCGGCTATGTCTCCAGACGCCCATTTCGCGCCCCACATCATTCCGCTTCCAGCACGGCCCTTGTCGGTGGCGGCACTATCCCAAAACCCGGCGAGATTTCTCTTGCCCATCGCGGTATTTTATTTCTCGACGAACTTCCAGAATTCCCACGCAGCGTCCTCGAACATCTTCGGCAACCCTTAGAAGACAGCTTCATCACCGTCTCCCGTGCCCAAGGAACCGTCGTCTTCCCGGCACGCTTTCTTCTCGTCTCCGCGATGAATCCTTGTCCCTGCGGATTTGAAAATGATCCAGATCGCGAATGCAGCTGCACCCCAATCCAAATCCAACGCTATCGCAAACGTCTTTCCGGACCACTCTTAGATCGTATTGATCTCGCGATCGAAGTACCCAAAGTTCCGACCGATAAACTGACCGACCTTTCTGCCGGTGAAACGTCGGCCGACATTCGTACGCGTATTCAAGCTGCACGCGATCGACAACTCGCTCGCTATGCAGATCTACATGTCGTAACCAACGCAGAACTAAGCAGCGAGCATGTTCGCAAGCTTCTCTTGCTCGATCCCGCTGGAAAACAACTCATCAAACAAGCCATCGAACGCTTTCATTTAAGTGCCCGAGCGTATTTTCGAGTGTTAAAAGTCAGCCGAACAATTGCCGACCTTGAAGGCGCAAAAAATATCAGCTCCGAACACATCGCCGAAGCTCTCCAGTACCGCCAAATTGTAGAAAATTAGCTGAGTTGAGCATAAAATGACCATTGATCCCTTGACCGAAGCCACGCAAAATGCTACGTTACCGTAACGTCGAACGGGCTATTCATTTATCCGGGTCAGACTTATCAAGCTTGTTTACGGCATATTTTAGGCGCTTGATGTTTGTACTCCGGTTATAGAGAGAGGTAGATATCCCAAACTCCACCAAACAAATTCTAACCACCATTGCAATTGCGCTTTTACGCGCGATTCGCAGTCTCAAGCGCGGCTTACAAGCCCTGGCGCTTGCCTTTGCCCATTTCTTTTCCCCACTCGGACGCTTCCTCGTCCGTTTTATTGTGCTCCCTTTTTATAAAATCGGTGTCACCTTAAAATTGCGCGTTCAAAGACTCGCTCTTCCCGCTCGCGGTTTTGTTCTCTTTTTTATTACCAATCGTTACTTATCTCATGCGGTTCTCGCCGTTATTTTGATTGCGACAATTAGCAGTAATATCCGCGGTCGCATGGCCCACGCTCAAGATGTCGGACAACAGAGCCTCTTGTTCGCTCTCGCTTCAGAAGAACATGTCGACATCATCAATGAAGAAGTTAACCCAGAACAGATTTCAAACAGCGCCAAATATCTCGGTTACGCCACCATCGAAAGCATCCCACATATAGACTTTGACTACGATGAAGATCTAGACCCAGTCCAAGCCTCAGTCACCTTGCCAGGCTCGATCACCGTTCAACCATACGATCTCGAAAACACACAAGAAAAACAACCTCGCATCAAAACCGAAACCTATCTTGTAAAAGACGGCGACAGCGTCAGCTCCATTGCCCAAGACTTCGGTGTTAATGTCGGAACCATTCTGTGGAACAATAATCTCACAGAACGCCAATACATTCGTCCAGGCGACAGTCTCAAAATCCCTCCAGTCTCCGGCATGATCACGACCGTAAAGTCCGGAGATACCGCTGAACGTCTCGCCACTCGCTTCGGCGCAGATGCGGATGAAATCCTGACCTACAATCAAATCTCAAACGGAAACTTAGCCATTGGCGCCGAAATCATCATTCCAGGCGGAACTCCTCCAGAAATCGAGCAAACGCGCACACAGATCCTTGCACGTCGCGACGACGTTCTCCGCTCAGATGAAAAAGCCCCAACCACGAAACCAACAATCAAACCAAAAACAGACTCCGGCAATATTGCACCAAAGCCTTCGATCTTAGCTGAACTCATCAATCCAACCACAACCAAAAAGCCAGCTGACCTCGATACAAAAAATATTCCGGTCACTCGTCTCCTTTGGCCAACTTCCGGCCGTGTCGTCACTCAGTATTATGGATGGCAACACACGGGTATCGATATCGACGGTGACTATTCCTCACCCCTCTATGCCGCAACCGACGGTGTCGTCGAAAAAGCAGGCTGGAATAGCGGTGGCTATGGTCTCCAAATTGTCGTCGACCATCCAAACGGAATGAAGACTCGCTACGCTCACGCTTCAAAGTTATTCGTCAAAGTTGGTGACTCCGTCAAACGTGGCCAAGTCATCGCCATAATGGGAACAACCGGCCGTTCAACCGGCACCCACATTCACTTCGAAGTGTATCTCAAAGATAAACGCGTGAATCCTCTAACGTATATTCGATAAAAAGAGCCAAAAGTCCCCTGATACTCTCGGGGGATTTTTGTTTAATATGACCAAATCAAGACTCCGGCCCCAACGACCAGGGTCTGAACAATCTTGATCCCAACCACGACCCGAAGGGTGCGTGACTGAGAAATACGACGAAGTCGGCTCATATACACAGCTAGAACGCCCAAAAATCCGATCTATGACACTTGACGGACCGCTCAGGAGCTGATTTCCTTCATCATAGAAACCGATCCTTGATTCAACCCTAAAGAACGAGCTACTCGTGGACAATTTCGAAGAAACCAAAATCTGCATCGAAGCCTGGGCCAACATCGAAAACACGCTATTTATCGAAGGAGTAACCGCAAACGATACCTACAGCATTCTCGGAGGTAGCGATAATGAAATCACCCATATCGTCAGAAAAAACCTCCTAGAATTCTTCTGGGGCGTCCGCGTCAACCGCACGGAAAGCATCGCCAGCACAACCCTAACCTTCAAGCTCGTCCGCAAAGCCCCTTCTGCAGGCGATGACGATAAAAGTTTCTTCCTCGTTCAGTTCTCTCCGAGCCAAGGCGGATGGTTCATCACCAAATCGATTCCCAACGGGAAGCTTCAGACGGCTCACGGAATCAAGCAAATATACGGCCGAAAATCCGTCAGCCTCGAAACCTTCCAAGCCCATCTCAAAGCTTGGATCGAATTCTTCAAAAACGCAGACAACCCATCGAAGTGATCACTCACTTATCTCCCTCCCTCCGAGGGATTTTTTGTACCCCTCCCTCCATTGACACCCCCCTCATTTTTCCCTATTCTGAAGCGACATTTGAAGCCTGATATTTAGCCCTCCCTATGCTGACCCCCATCATCACCCAACTCCCAAAATCCCGTATTGAACTGAAATTTACGGTCACTCCTGAGGAAGCCAAGCCCTATCTCAACCAAGCCGTGACTGAAATCACGAGCCGTCGCCCACTTCCAGGCTTTCGTCCAGGCAAAGCCAGCTATGATGACGTCAAACGCGCTGTCGGTGAAATGGCCATCTGGGAAACCGCCCTTGAAGGCTTGGTTCGCGCTTTATTTATCAAAGCCGTTTTAAATGAAAGCATCGACACCGTCGGCTCACCTGAAATCGCCGTCGGTAAATTAGCTCCAGGCTCCGACATCGAATTCACCGCCATCGTCAGCACCATGCCGAACATCATGTCCATGGCTGACTATTCCAAACCACAAATCGAATGGAAAGGCAGAAAAGTCACCGATGAAGACATCGAAAAAGCGATCGAAGATCTTCGCAAAATGCGCCGCGCCGAAGTCGCCATCGCTGAACCCCTTACCAAAGATGGCTTAGCAACCGTCAACCTCACCATTTTAAAAGACAATGTCCCCGTTGAAGGTGGTCAATCCAACAATTACAAAGTCTATTTGTCCGAACCAAGCTATATCCCAGGCTTTGCCGAAAAACTTATCGGCGCCAAAAAAGGCGACAAGCTCAAATTCGAACTTCCATTTCCAAAGGACCATTACAATAAGATGCTCGCCGATCAGACCGTCACCTTCGACGTCGACATTCTCGATGTCTTCCGTCTCGATCTTCCAGAAGTAAACGACGAATTCGCAAAAGCGCTCGGTCTCGACACCGTCGCCAAACTCCGCGAACTCCTGATGACCAATCTCCAAAATGAGACGGATCAAAAAGCCGAAGAAGCTGCCGAGATCGAACTCCTCGAGAAACTCGTCAAAGCTTCCAAGTTCTCCGAAGTCCCAGACCTCCTCGTCAACGAAGAAGTCCGCCGCATGACCCAAGAACTCGAACATGCCGTCGAAGAACAAGGTGGAAACTTCAAAGACTATCTCGCAAGCATCAAAAAAACCGAAAATGATTTGAAGATAGAATTCGTCACTCGCGCCCTCGACCGCATCCACACCGCCGTCTTCGTCAAAGAAGTTGGCAAAAAAGAAAAGCTCTCCGTCCCTGACGAAGAAGTCGACGCCGAAGTTGATCGCATCATCTCAACCATCCGCCCCGACGACAAAGAGACCCTCGAACGCGTCTCCGGCCCTGACTACCGCGAATATGTCATGGTCCAAATGCGCAATCGCAAAGTTGTCGAATTGTTAAAGAAAAACGGAATCAAAAAATAAAAACAGAATGTCCCGAGAAGATCGGGACATTTTGTTATACTCCTCATCAATCATATGGAACATCAAACTTCTTCACCGTGGATTAAAAGCGCAAACTATCAAAAAAAGGGTCTCTACCTAATTTTCGGACCAATCATTCTCGTTGTTTTAGTCATTATCAGCTGGGCTGCTTTAAATTTTGCCGTACACAGCCTCGGTGCAGCAACCCCACAAATTCAAATCATCGCCAGAATTATCAATGCTCTGCTAGGTCTTCTTGGCGGTCTAAGCCTCATCGTTTTCCTGTTCGGTTTCCAAATCGGTATCATCATGCTCTTCAAACGTGAATTAGCTCCAGGAACTCCATACGATGAACGTTCAGGAAAAGGGGATAGCTCCACCGTGCCCGAAGAAATCAAAGGCTGGAATTGGGGCCCGGTCGGATTCCCCATCATCTGGGGTGTCTATCACGGCGTCTGGATCTCATTACTCTGCATGATTCCTTTTGTCAGCCTCATTGTTCGCATCTATCTCGGAGTCAAAGGCAATGAACTCGCCTGGAAAAAGAACAAATGGCCATCCGTCGAAACCTTCAAAAACTCTCAAGCAAAATGGTTTATCTGGGGCGTGGTCGGAGTCGTTATAAGTGCCCTCTCCATCCTAAGCAATCTTTTCAGCCTCGCCGCAACCATTGTCAGCAGCGTTTCCAACTAATACACAAAACTGCCTCAATCGAGGCAGTTTTGTTATGATCCCTTTCATGTCCCGTCTCACCATCCGCGTCATCCCCAACGCCTCCAAATCCGAAATCGTCGGCCAAGAACTAGGCGTTTGGAAAATCCGCCTCGCCGCTCCACCCGTCGACGGCAAAGCCAATGAAGCTCTCATCCGTTTTCTCGCAGGCAAACTCGACCTCGCGCCAAGCACGATCGACATCATAAAAGGCCAAACCTCAAAAACCAAAATCGTCGAAATTCCAATGCACAAGGAAGATATTGAAGACGCATTCAAGAAATAAAAAAATCTCCAGAATCGCGCTGGAGACTTTTTTTATACGACCGGATCATGACCACCCGGATGCCAAGGTGTACACCGCCCAATCCGTTTCGCCGTCATCCAACAACCCTTAATCAGGCCGTATTTATCCAAAGCCCAGTACGAATACTCCGAACAAGTCGGCGTATATCGACAAATCTTCACCGGAAACAGGGGAGCGATAATCCCATGATCCGGAGAAATCGTGTGCTGATACGCGAGGATCAAAAGCTGACCCGCACGACGTGGAATGAATAAAATTTTCATAAGGACCAAGGGCTTAGGACTTAGAACTTTCCTTCTTCGCCTCAATCTTCTTAATCTCATTCTTCTTCGCTCGCGGACTCGGCCTTGCCGGCTTCTTCAAAGCGTCCTGAACCTTCGGCAACATATGCCGAATATCTTCCTTAATCTTCTCAAAATCCGCCTCCAAAGCCTCAGGCTTCGCAATAAACAAAAGATGCATCGACGTCGGCAATTCCGCCCAAATCTGACGAATAATCTCCCGCAATCGACGCTTCACCCGATTCCGATCTACCGCGAGCTTAAACATCTTGGTCGACGTAATAAAAGCGACTTTCGTCTCCGGTCGACCCAATGCCCGAACCCGCAAGGTCGTATAGACACCATAAACCGGACGCCCCGCGGTGCCAAGTTTCAAAAAATCTCGCTTTTTGGTCAGTCTTTTATCGCGGGGAAGCATATTTCCATGATAACAAATAAGGCTCTTTCGAGCCTATTTTGTCTATTTCTTCTTTGGGTTGACCGTCTTGATTGCAAGACGCTTGCGGCCCTTGGCCCGGCGGCGGGACAAGACCTGGCGGCCCTTCGAAGTGCTCATCCGTAACCGGAAACCGTGCACTTTGGCTCGGCGGCGCTTCTTAGGCTGATATGTTCGTTTCGTTGCCATGGAGATGCTTTATATTAGTGATGCGGCAAACTATAGCAAAAGCTGTGGAAAACTTCAAGAGTCAGGAGATACATTGACAAAATGCCCATTTTCCGCTTAACTACTTGATTCAAGACGCGAAAAGCCATCTTGAACAACCTTTAACAAATCCCTTCAAAAAAGGAGGAGCACCGTGCCAGTTCATCCTGTTCCAAGCCCATCACCTTCCGATCCGCCACCGATATCATCGTCCAACCCTACAACCGGGATTCCAGGCTTCCTGCCTCCATCCCCATTGGAGAGCGGCGAGACCCGTCCCCGGGAACCCTTCAAGCCAAGATTCTCACAAAAGGTGAGCAGCGCGGTCGATCGGTTCTTCGAATGGTGGGACGAAAGATTCCGTTACTTTTCCTTTTTCCTGTCTCGACTATTCCGTCTCGATGTCTACGGTGATTCACTCAAGACTCCTCGAGTGGCAAGCGAATTGGATGTTTTTGCGGCCATCCTCTTTTTCCAACTCATCGTCGATTTCTGGGCCTGGCGAAATGCTTGGGATGTAAGCCTTCCCGATAGCGGGATTCCTATCCCAGGCACCGAAGAATTCGTTAGCTCCACCCAAACCGATTATGGAACCGAGGAGTTCAGCAAGTATCTCGTGCTAAAAATCACGCCCATCATTCTCGGACTCATCTTCGCGCTCGCCATCTTGCTTGTAGACCGTTCCATCATCGTCGCGGATACGACCACGCAAAAACCAAATAAAGCGACGCCAAAAGGATTCAGTCTACAGTCAGGCACCAAAAGCCTGATCGCTCGAGTTCTACTCATCGGCCTCATCAGCGCCGTTACCGCCGTTCCAGTCGAACTCAGCATCTTCAAGCCAGAAATCGAAAGCAGAATTGATGGAGAAGAGAAAAAAGCGATCGACGAAATCCGTGAGAGAGGAATAAAGACCGAACGTGAACGCTCCGAAAAAGAAATCGGCGCCGCCACCAGCGCAAGCCAAACCAGTCTGGACGCGCTCACCATCGAACAGAATCTCAAGCGAACGCAGCTGAAAGAAACGCTCGATAAGGAAAGGGCACCGCTCACCGAAGCCGTTGCTCGTTTCGATAGCCAGGCTTCATATGAAGCCGTAGGCAATGGCCGCTCCAAAATGGCAGGCGCTGGCCCGATCTACAAGGAGCTCCTGCGGCAAGGCGAACTCGCTCGCGCTCGTCTCGACAAGTTCAACCTAGACGCAGCCGCGCGAACAGATCGCTTGAACGAACAACTCGAGGCAGAAAAACTCCGCCAAGAAGGCATTCGCGACACGCGACTCGGCGACGAACGTGGAGACCTCAAAAACAAGATCGACCATATCCGCACCATGCCTCCACAAGAGGTAGCGGCGCTTTACGGCGGCACCTGGAAACAGCCTCGCGGCTTCTTGGCACGCTATGCCGCGCTCCAAAAAGTCACGAGCGAAAGCTGGTCTCAACGCGCGATCGCTTGGGGTTGTCGCATCGTCATGGTGCTCTTCGGCATCATCGTGTTGACGCTCAAACTCCAAGCTAGCGAAGAATTCAAACGCTACTGCTCATTCTCCGCCCAAGTCAGCGGCGGCCAGCCTCAAGCCCGTAACATGGCTGAAGGAATGGGCTACACCTTGTCCGAAGAATACGGCCTCGATGCCGCCTCGCGTGATCAACTGTTTGGTCACACCGAAAAGGTAATGGCCATTTCAGAAAGGCTGGACGATTTCCAAAAACAGATATTCATCAACTGCAGAAAGCGAGGACATGGACTCTGTGAGCCCTACAACCAAATCGTTGCGATCCTGCACCATACCTGGGTCGAATCGGTCCAACCAGAACTGGATGGGCTCACCCGCTACGAACACGGAATGAAACTGGCCGGGATCGGCATTCCAGCCTGGCCCGCGCATATTCGCAAGGGACAAGATCCACGCGGCCGTAAAGCTCTGTGGGACATCACGGCTCAAGAATTGGAAACGACCTATGGCTGGGAGAATCCAAACCCCACCATCATGCAGACGCGTGAAGCAGCAAATGAGCTCCCAACCCTGCAAGCAAAACTGCAGGAGGCTCTCAGCAGCTACCGCGCACATGAACTGAGGCTCGTTGTAGCGAATCCTCTCATCGCTCGTCTCACCCTGATCAATGAGCGCAGCCAGTACTGGGAAAGGATTATCCAACCCATCCTCAGCCGGCTCGGCGTTCTGGAACGCTCCCTGGAATCCTACGGCATCAAGTTGCCCGAATGGCCCAAAGGCTTTCCCGATCCGCGCGAAAACCTCGAACAGGCCTTCAGCCAACCCAATCTCGATCAACTCGAGGATATGGACTGGCGAGGCCGCAATCTCGAGCGACAACGCTTACTCTAGACCAATGTGGTCAAAACCTGGAATGTTCACGCGTTCCAGGTTTTTTTGTACAAAAAATCCTCAAAAAATGACCCGTCCAGGATTGACATTTTCAATAAAAAATGCTAGGAAACAAGAATCTTTCTCAAGAAGGAACATCATGCCAACCAAGACAGCTAAGGTCATCAAGTCCAGCATGAGCCCAACGGGATCGAGAGACAGTACATATACCTGCCTGTGGCTCGAGGATTTCCCCCACCAAGTATTCGCCGGCCTTGGTCCACGCATCGATGTCGGTGAAAAAATAACGATTCATTCTGCAGAGGAAACCTGGAATGTCTCCAACGATAACTCCGTAGGCCCAGATCGGATCGACATCCTGAACGATCAGGACGAGGTGAAATTCTCATGGTTCTCCGCACATCAGTCCCACTATCTCTACGCTGATGTAAAACCATTAAACCCAGTCCTTTCGGAAAATCCGGCCTCACCCCTCCGCTTCGTAACGAGCTCTCTAGCACAGAGCAGATCAAGAAGCGGTTTTTTGTTTACCAAATTATTCGTTATCCCAACAAAACAAGCCACACATACTCCCACAAAAAACCCCAGTTCCCGAAAGCTACCCTAAAAAATATTCTGATACTGTCCGAGCCGTGCACCATACGGTACACGGCGAGCGAATCCAAAAAATAAAACGTTCGCGAGTTTTGAAGAATATTTTTTAGGGTAGCTTTCGGGAACGACTCAAAGAGGGAAAGCCCCAAACAGCGAAGATCCTTCGACTGCATTACCACTCCGCTCAGAATGACGAAATAGTAATACTTACGAGGGTATCAGAAAACTTCTGCTATAATTATCCATATCTTATCAACATGTTTGACAGTCACTCCACCGCCTGTTGAACTTCACTCATTAATCTTCTTTCGCCTCGTACTCTATGGACACTCAGGAGCTCTGGCGGGCCACTCTCGGTGAACTTGAGTTGACCCTGTCAAAAGCAAACTTCACCACCTGGTTTAAAAATACGTTCATCGCTTCATACGAAGGCGGACGTACGGTGATTGCGGTGCCCAACACCTTTACCAAAGCCTGGTTAGAGAAGAAATATCACGACGCCATCATGCGCGCCCTGCGCAATGTCACCTCGAATGCCGTCCGCGAAATTACCTATCGCGTCGAAGTCCACAATACAACTCCCGTCTCCAATTTGTTGGATCGTTTAGAAACCCAACAAGAACGCGTCGAAGAAAGACCAACCGCCACGGTCACCATGAACATGGCCGCGGCTGCTCAAGTTGAATCCGCCATTTCCGATGTCGGCCTCAACCCCCGCTATACCTTCGACCATTTCGTCGTTGGCAAAGCCAATGAACTCGCACACGCCGCTTCAATGGCCGTCGCCGCCAAACCCGGCGAAGCCTATAACCCGCTCTTTATCTATGGCGGTTCCGGTTTAGGCAAAACCCATTTGCTCCAAGCCATTGGCCACCATGTCGGCAAAACCAACCCAAATGCCAAGGTTTTATACGTAACCTGTGAAAGGTTCACAAATGAATTCATTACCGCCGTCCGCTCCGGTCGCGGCATGGATTTCAAAAATACCTATCGCAATGTCGACGTCCTCATGATCGACGACATTCAATTCATGACCGGCAAAGAGGGGACACAAGAAGAGTTTTTCAATACCTTCAACGAACTCCATCAACGCAATAAACAGATCGTCGTCACCGCCGATCGCATGCCAAAAGACATTCAAGGTTTAGAAACCCGTCTTTTAACGCGCTTCGACTGGGGCATGACCGTCGACGTCTCTCACCCAGACTTCGAAACCCGCGTCGCCATCCTCGAAGCTAAATCTCGCGACAAATTTCCAAAACTCGAAAGCGAAATCCTCCGTTTAATCGCCGGCTCCGTTCAATCCTCCGTCCGCGAACTCGAAGGCGCTCTCAACAAAATCCTGGCTTATCATCAATTCAAAAACATCACCCCAAATCCAGACTCCGTCCAACATCTCCTCCAAAGTTTTGTCCCAAATGTCACCAAACGAAACATCACCCCACGTCGCTTAATCGAAATCGTCGTTGCTTACTTTGACCTCAGCATGGAAGAAATGGTCGGCAAAAGTCGCGAACAACGCCTCGCATTCCCAAGACAAATCGCCATGTTCCTTCTCCGCGAAGAAGCCAAATGTTCCTTTCCCGCGATCGGAACTCATCTCGGCGGTCGAGATCACACCACCGCGATGCATGCCTGCAGCAAAATCAACGATCTTTTAAAGGAAGATGAAAAGCTCCGCCACGACATCAGTCAGCTCCGAGAAAAACTCTATAGCACGCCAGTCTAGTCCATCCCTACTGTCCCCAGTCCATGTGGACAAGAGGGGTAGACACCTGAGGAAAAGTTTTCAAGCCCCAAGTCTATCCCCAGTTCAGTCCCTTTCATGAACCCCTTGTCCCCCAGGCCTGTGGATGTTCCCCAACGGATTTAGCCCTCAACCGAGGGCTTTTCCATACTTCTCCACACAGTCCACACCCCTTATGGTTACTACTTGTTCTCATTACTACATACCATTAACCTAAAGACATCGGGACCGAATCTGTGAGTAAGTAAAAAAGACCATTCAAACCAACCTCCCAATCCCACCAAAAAAATCCTATATGCATTTCGCCTGCACCCAAGAAAATTTGATCCAAGGTTTGAACATGGTTAGTCACATTTCCGGCAAGAACGTGAATCTTCCCGTTCTCGGAAACGTTTTATTAAAAACAGAAGCCGGTTCCCTGCGCCTTTCCGCCACAAATTTAGAAATTGCCGTAAACTGTCTCGTTCGCGGAAAAGTTGAGATTGACGGCGAATATAGCGTCCCAGCCAAGCTTTTTCTCGATTACATTTCTTTACTCCCATCCGGCAAAGTTGAATTGATTCTCCAAGAAGACGGTTTAGAGGTTCGTTCCGGAGAACAGGAAACCGTTTTAAAGGGCATGCCAGCCACCGAGTTCCCTCTTTTGCCTAAACTGACCAAGGGACAGGGCTTCGAACTCAAGGCGGTCGATTTCAAGCGATCCGTGAGCCAAGTAGCCTTCGCTGTCTCAACCTCCGAGTCCCGTCCTGAGCTCATGGGCATCGCGTGCTACTTCGGTGGCATCGCCGGCCAGAACAAAGTAGCGTTTGCCGCCACCGATTCGTATCGTCTCGCTGAGCGCATCATGCCGTATGGCGGCAGCACGGTGGAAGGAAAGTGGATCGTTCCCGCTCGCGCCTTGAACGAAGGTGCGCGTATCATCGGTGCCTACAAGGATGATATGAACATGCCTGAACAAGTTGTGCTTAACTTTACCGACAATCAATTAGTCATCACCTACGGCAATGTTGAACTCGTCTCGCGTTTGATCGAAGGTTCATTCCCAGATTACAAACCGCTTATCCCCACCGCCTTCAAAACCGAAGCAACTCTCTCAAGAGCCGAACTTCAAAAAGCTGTCCGCGCCGCAAGTCTCTTTGCGAGACAAGGAATCTTCGATGTCCATCTAACCTTCGATCCAGCGACTGGCACCTGCGTTGTTCAAAGCGCTGATCAAGGAACCGGAAAAACAAAAACTTCTCTCAAAGGAACCGTCACCGGCATAGAAAACAAATTGACCCTCAACTTCCGCTACTTAAACGACGGCGTCTCCTCTATGGACGCGAGCGAAATCCGCATCCGCCAAATTGATCCAATGAGCCCCGCGCTCGTTCTTCCAGAAGGTTCAAAAGAAGAATATCAATACTTGGTAATGCCGATCCGCAGTAATTAAAGAAAATGTCAGGAAAAAAATCTCCAGGATAGCGCTGGAGATTTTTTTGAAACAAAAAAAACCTCGCCGCATGAAAGCGAACGAGGTCAAGACGGATCGACAGATCAGAATTTTTTTGAGTCTGAAGCAAATAGTTCTTCGTAGAATCTGGCGAGATGACCTACGGGTCCATCCACCGATATCCAGGGAGCCGTTTCGCCACGCAGAATGGAGGGTAGGGCAGCGATCAAGATGTTGAACTGATCATCGTCCTGAAAAAGTTCTCGAAGATGATTAGAGACTGCTTCCAGTTCCTCCAAAGAATTTGTGCGATGAGCAGGTAGGTAACCAGCGATCACAAGGAGCCTGATATGCACCTCATCTTCCCAGAAGCTCATGCCGTGGTGTTTCGCCCTGAAGATCGCGTATTCAAGATACTCAACTTGAATGCCACGCGGCAGGTTCGGAAAAATGGTAAGAGCAGGATCAATCTCTCCCTCAGGTGTTATCGCTCGAGCGTACTCGAGAGCAAAAACTCTGTTCACGGGAGCGATTTTCTCATCCTGGATAACATCCTGGAGCCAACCATTCTTTTCTAGATCCTCCAGAGCAGGATCAATCTGATCGGTACTCAGAATTTCGCCTAGAAAAAGGGCCGGATTTTCAAGTAGTCTAAAAAATACCTCACGACCCGCTGATGCATTCTCTAGGAGAGATAGCCAAGCGCGTAGTCGCATCTCACCGTCCTTAGCTTCTAGCGTGAGGCGTTCGCGCTCCTCGATTGTGAACAGGTCGCGTATTCGCTGCTGGTCGTCTTCCCAATCCGTATCAATATCCCAAAGCTTGGGGATGATTTCAAGGTTCAGATAATAGCGCAGTCGAAGTCCCGGCTCGATATCTGACTCGGACAGAGCTTTGATCCACCATCGTCGCGCCGATGCATGCCCGGAACAGAGTTCCTCATCCGAGTTAAACCACACATACTCAATACCCGAAGTTCTCGCCCGCACAACAAGGCCAGTTCTCTGAATCTTGCCCTGCACGATCCGAATGATCGTCTGATACGGAACTATTTTCTCAATCAAGGACCGTGGAAAACCTTTTTGTCGTGCCATTTTGACCTCCTGAAAACACCTGAGGAACAAATTGTCTCTATCATCTATTAGCCATTTTGTCAATGGATACGGCCATAAAGTCCGCCAGGAGAACGCTCGAGATTTTTTTTGCAACAAAAAAACCTCGCCGCATAAAAGCGAACGAGGTCTAAGTCACGAACGAGTTATTTCTTCATCAAAGGTGCATCTCCTATTTTCTCCGCATAGAATTGAGCAACCGCCCCAAGCGCTCCCGGCAATTGTGCCCATTCCGTCGTCTCTCCGCGCAGAATGGCCGGCATCACACCATTCCAATTCGCTCGATCTTCCGCGAAAAAATACTCGAGATTCTTGATGGCTGTTTTCAATATGTCCGGCGACTCAGTCGGAGCCTCAGGAATTTTTCCTTTTTTGCACAGAAGTTGCAGACACACGGGGTAGTCAGCGAATTCCGATTTGTTCTGAATACATCGAGTAAACTCTTTCCGAAAGGAATCGAGAATCTGATCCTGAATCAATCCGGGAAGCCCTTCAAAAACACGTACCAGTTCTTCGGACGGAAGTGCGCAGGCCGCAAAAGCTCGGGTCTCCATCGACATCGATGTATCATCGACAATCCGTCTCATGAGTTGATCCGACCGCTCTTTCGGTTCCAGATCCCAAAAACATTCAAAAATATATCCTCCATGGATCGCAGGTGAACGCAAAAGTTGAATGAGCGCCTCTTGCCCTTCCACCGTATCAGATGGAATCGAGAACTCCGCACTCGTGCGAACTTCCTCGTCTTTCGCTCGCAGCGCCAGTTGAGCTAGCTCATTCAATGAGAAGCATTTCTTGAAATGCGCCTCGCGCTGCTCATTCCAAAAGGAGTGTTCAACAATTTGAGGATCAACCAGGGTCAGCTCCAAATAATATCGAAGTCGAAGCCCCGACTCACCCAAAAACTCCGGTAGAATATCAATCTGCGCGACGCCACAAGGCACATATCCAGTGCCCAGAACTTCATCCGAATTGAATGCATCGTACTCGATGCCCCATCGATCCGCATTCCTCACCAATCCCACCGTTCGAAACTTTCCCCGCGTGATCCGAATCACCGTCTGATCCTTCACGAGCTTCGCGAGAAAAGTATCAAGAAACCCTTTACGATTCGTCATCTGAACCTCCGTCCTTCAGGTTGAAGATAGAGATTTCCTACCAAAAAATAGGCTTTTTGTCAATGGAAGCGGTCCCATCTTCTCAATCAAAAATGATTTTCCATTCGAAACAGGGCAGGGGATATCCATTGACATTTATGATTGATCATGGTTATCTCTGACCTCCGTTCCTTCTACCTGGAGAGAAAAAAGACATGCCTGAAGTTCCGTCGTTCTCTATTAACGTTATTATGAAAGACGAAGCACTCGGGCGTTTCGGACTGATGACCCAGCGAATACGCGATCTCGGATTTGTCGTGGATCACCAAGATGAAGATCTCGGAATCATGAGCGGCAAACTTCCCTCAAATAAGCTTGCAGCTCTGCGCGCCCTCGACGGCATCGAAGCCGTCGAAGGAAATCTAGGCATCCAACTTCCACCCCCTGGTTTTGAAATCCGATGAGATAAAGCAAGGGTTCCATTGTCACTCTCTAAGGTTAACTCAATCCGTCCGCGCGATTTTTCAAAGTCCGCCGACGGATTTTTTGTACAAAAAAACGGCCCGCAAAGTGCGAAGCCGTCATCTTCTGAGCAGTCTCTTCGTCTGAAGAAACGATATAAAGCCTTCTGTTTTTTTCAAGTACGCGGAGCGTCCTTTAAGGAACAGGAATAGTTTCGCGAGACGTCTATCGAGGTCGTCTTCTTTCCCCAGATACGCATACTCCTCTGCGGTTCTACCTCGTTGCTTAAAAATCGCTTTCATCACGGCAATGACTTCTCCGCTTTCCTCAAGCTCCTCAAGAGTATCGAGTTGATCATAATGACAAAGACACTCGATGAGTTGAGGCAGGTGTTTGCGTCGCAATCGCGCCATGGTAGCGATATCTGCTTCGGAATGGCAACGAATATTCGGTACAGTAATCAGCTCGCGTAGCAGGCCTTGCACGTCTCGCGAGAGCGCAAGCTGAGCTGGTCTGGGAGAGAGGAAGACAGTCAGCAGATCCGGTAGAAGTGTCTGATCTCGCAACACGCTTTTAGTTAGGCGAAAAAAAGCAAGGGTTTGAAAAAGGACAGAGTGAGCTTTATCGATATAGGCGTAAAGTTTAAAGGGCAGATGAGCCGAGTGAGAATAGATTTCTTTCTTTTTCTCGTAAATAATCAGATCAAGCAAGAAGCGGCAGATGAGCGTGAGATCTGGATCGTCCTCGCCGGAGCATGCAATCGCAGGAAGTATGCGGAAGTGACCCGCTCGTTCGAACTTGGAGAGGGGAGAGTTCCAGCGAGCTAGCCAGTTTGCGAAAGTTTGAGGACCATAGGAAAAACATGGATCCTCGGTGAACCAAAAACGGTCCGTTCCTGACATGTGAACCTCCTGATTCTTTCAAGGAAAAATTTCCGAAAAATAATTTCAACCTAGTATAAAAAGAGCAATTTGTCAATGATCTTCCAGTAAAAAAACACCCTCAGGAAAATTCCCAAGGGTGTTTTTTATCGGCTTCTTTTTTATGGAAGATCAAACGGTCTTATCTCCTTAATCGGTTCACCGCTCGCATTTGTTGCTGGGCGAGGTGGTTCACGTTCGCTGCTTGGGCGTGGTCCGCGATCCCCGCTTCTTCCTGCCATTGGAGGGCGTCCACCGCTCGGTGGGCTGCCTGCACCAGCTGGTGGTGGGCCAGAACGACGCAATGGCTGTTTGTCCTTATCCGATTCAACATAACCCGGAGCGGCACGTTTCATCGACAAGTTCATGCGACCCTGCGAATCAATCTCATACACCTTCACGGTCACAATGTCTCCAACCTTCACAATGTCCGTCACCTTCGCGACGCGTTGTGGAGCCATTTCAGAAATGTGGACGAGGCCTTCTTGCTTCGGCGCAACTTCCACGAAGGCACCAAATTCCATCAAACGTGTAACTGGACCTGTAAAGATTTCGCCGACCGTAACTTCACGCGTCAATTGCTTGACCCAGTCGACCGCCTTCTTCATTCCTTCTGGATCAATCGAGGTGATCATCACCAGACCATCATCTTCAATATCGATTTGGACATTACAGGTGTCGATGATCTCATTGATCATCTTGCCGCCCGGACCAATCACATCGCGGATCTTCTCCGGATTGATGCGGAAGCTTTCAATGCGAGGCGCCCACTTCGACAATTCAGGACGAGGCGCTGGAAGCGTCTGAGCCATCACATCAAGAATCTGCATGCGTGCCGTCAAAGCCATCTTCAAAGTTTCACGCACCGTTTCCATTGGAATCCCTTTGGTCTTAGTGTCCATCTGAATGGCTGTAATTCCCGCGCGTGTTCCCGCAATTTTGAAGTCCATTCCACCAGCTCCGTCTTCCAAGTCCTGCAAGTCAGTGATCACACGATAGCGACCAGCTTTCTCATCGCTCGCCATACCCATGGCGATACCGGCAACAGGAGCCGAGATTGGCACACCTGCATCCATGAGCGACAAACTTGATCCACAGGTTGCACCCATTGAGGATGAACCATTCGATCCCAAAACTTCACTCACCACACGAATCGTATACGGAAACGCTTCACGAGTTGGAAGCACGGCCATCAAAGCACGTTCCGCTAAAGCTCCATGTCCAATTTCACGACGTCCCGGTCCACGATTCGGTTTGGTTTCACCCACCGAGTAGCTTGGGAAATTGTAGTGATGGAAATAACGCTTCTTCACTTGGAATTCCATCGTGTCCAAAGTCTGTTCCATGCCCGGTGATCCAAGCGTGACGCTCGAAAGCACCTGCGTTGAACCGCGCATAAACAATCCGGATCCATGCGTACGTGGCATAAACCCAACCATCGATTGCAATTCACGAATTTCATCGATCTTGCGACCATCCGCACGACGACCTTCATCCAAAATCATGCGCGTGATTTCACCTTCGACAAATTCTTCAAGAATTTCCAAAGCCTTCTTGCGATCATCCTTCGACAATCCCTGGGCTTCCAATTGTTTGTCCGCTTCGAGCTTCAAATTCGAAACAGCTTTCTTGCGATTGTCTTTGGTCTTCAAAGGTTCCGCAAACAAAATGCTGGCGCTCAAGCCCGCAAGAATCGTCCGCGCCTTCTCATGCAAAGCCGTACGAGCTTCACGTTCCACTTTTTCTTCTTCCGTCTTCGCGGTGAATGGATCGATCTTTGTCTTTCCAGCTGCGGCACGAACCTTTTCGATCAGTTCAATGACTGGTTGAAGTTGCGTGTGCGCCCATTCAATCGCAGCGGCTGCATCTTCTTCCGAAACCTGTTTTGCACCAGCTTCAAGCATGACGGTCTTCCCATTCACACCAGCCACGATTAAGTCCAAATCGCCTTCTTCTGTCTCCAAATAGCTTGGATTCAAAAGCCACTGTCCATCCTTCCGTCCCACGCGACATGCCGCGAGTGGACCATCCCAAGGAATATCACTCAAACCCAAGGCACAAGCTGCGCCAATAAGTCCCGGAATATCCGCATCGTTCACCTGGTCATGCGAGAACACCGTCGCCACCACCGCAATATCATTGCGCATGCGATCATCAAACAACGGACGAATCGCACGGTCAATCAAGCGACCAGACAACACCGCTTCATCCGTCGGACGACCTTCACGTTTAATAAAGCGTGAGCCCTTGATCCGACCAGCAGCATACAGTCTTTCCTCGAAATCAACTGACAAAGGAAAAAAATCTAATCCTTCGCGAGCTCCACCCATGGTCGCTGTACACAAAACCATCGTGTCTCCATAGCGAACCGTACATGAACCATTAGCCTGTTGCGCCAAAAGTCCCGTCGCCACCGTAAACGTTCTCCCACCCCACTCAATCGAAAACTCTTGTTGTGTTTTCATATATTCTTCTTTTCAGTTCACAGATGCAAATAACCCCTCCTGCCTCCCCTTGTGTTCAAGTGGAGGTTCTGCCGACTGTCATGTTCTCCCCCTTGAGCACAAGGGGGAGTTAGAGGGGGTTACCCGCAACTTCTTAGTATTCTTCCGGGGTTCCCTCCAAGACTAAATCCGCGCCGCGGATCAATGTCTTGGAACGAGCTCCCGTCCTTCATAGCCATATCATGCGGCTATGAAGGACGAAAGGCGACCCAAAGGTCGCCTCCCAGATATTTTAAAATGTCACCCGAATGCTGCGATGATCATCACCACCATTGTCATCATGCTCATCTGAACCAGGAGGCTTCTTCTTCGGACGTCCACGACCCTTGCTCGGTGTCGCGGTTGGAACCGGCTCCGGTCCAAGTTCCGCCAACTCCTCAAAAGAGGGGAAGGCTGGCGCAGCCGTTGTATCAACCATCTTGGCGCTCGCATTCGTCGTTGGACGATACATGCGATGCGCACCGATCAAACAATCGCGTCCATCAACCGAAATGTCAAAGAATCGGTCCGCGATCGCCTTCAATTGTGCATTTGTCGATTCCGAGAATGCCGCAACCTCCACAATCACCCCACGCCCATGAAGATATTCGACCAACGGCACAAAGTCCCCATCTCCCGTCAGCAACACGATCACATCAACTTTTTCCGCTAACTTAACAGCATCCACGGCCATCCCCACATCCCAGTCGGCCTTTTTTGCCCCACTCATGAACTCCTGCACATCTTTAATCTTGAGTTCGATCCCAGCACCCGTCAGCGCATCAAAGAAGGCTTGCTCTTCACCCGTTTTCGATTTCGCGACATAAGCAATCGCGCGAATAATCGGCCGATGATCCGCAATCACGTCCACCACCTTTGCAAAAGCCAAACGAGCGCCATGAATATGCTTGGCGCTATGATACATATTTTGCGTGTCGATCAGAAAAGCTACGCGTTGATCAATCCGGGTAAACATAGAAAAGCCTCAATAGAGGCAAGAAACCGTTAAAAAAGAATGAATGATACGCCAAATGTAGCCGAAAAATGCCCTTTTGTCAATCAAAAACAAAACAACCCCGCGAGCAATAAGCTGCAGCGGGGGAGTAGGCCTACCTAGTGGAAGGTTCGAGTGTCTTCGGTTAGCTTTTTTATCAAAACCTCCATGATCTTAAAAGCGTCCTTATCGCTTATGCAGCCTTCCCTGGAGAGAAGAGACTCTTTCGGGTCTTTGCCCATGCTGAGTATGAGTCCATCGCATGGTCGGCACTCCCAGCCCTTCTTCAGCGTGGTGAAGGTGAAGATGGGTTGGCTCTTGGGGTCTGCCGTTTCAAAACGAATATGGAGCTGGGCTCCACCTCGCCCGATCTCATCATTCGTGAGACAAGCCTCCCACCGAACAGTGATGGCCGAAATCTGGGCAGAGTGATTGATCCAAAAATCGGGCTCCGGACAGCTTCGATCGCGAATGATTTCAGCTTTAGACTCAAAAACATGAATCCCGTATCTCCTGAGAAGCCTTTCAAAACGAAGGATGCGCAACGTATGTGGAATGAGCTCTTCGAGCCTTTGATCCATTGGGGCTAATTCCTTGGAGGAGTGGCTATATATGTCCATTTTTAAAGGATTCCGTCAAGAAAGAGGGGGAATGTCCCGTTGACAGATTCCCATTTTCGTGGTTTCTATGATGTATCTTCCAAGAAGATTTTTCGCACCTCGACAACGGAGAAAAAGATGGAATCCGACCTCCGAAATGACATCCTCATCCGCGCCGGTCTTGATAAGAATCCAGACCTCATCCTCGCCGAGTGGGGAGAACAGCGTCAACTCATCGCCCAGCGGCAAGATGAGATTAACCGCGAAGTCCAAATCTCGATTCGTGTATTTGGTTTTCTTTCTGATCATCTCATCTCATTCCGAGAGAGTTTGTGCCTAGACGAAAAAACAGGACTTGAGTCGGTTCTCATGATACTGGGAATCGATCTCATTCTGTCTCTGATTGCTGGTGGGATATACGCTCTCCTGAATTATTTCGGCGCCCCTTGGTTGCTGCCAGCAATCCTCCTAGCTCTTCCAGTTATCCTCATCGCTGCATTGATGTACGGGGAGGGTTGGGATTATAGTTTCTCCTATAAAATGAGGAAACTATGGAAGTTCACCAAGAATGTTTTTAGAGGCGTTTGCGTTCTTCTCTTCTGGCCACCGCTCTTCGTCACGCTGCAGTTGATGTCAAAGCTCAGTGACTGGCGGTTGCAAAGGCATGATGAGCTCTCAAAAGAGCGGGATGAGCTCTGGCAACAGAGCAAGACGATGTCCGCGCTCAAGTCTTCAGAGATTGTGACCCAGACCTATCTCCGAGGTCTCAATAACATCCGCGAAGAATGTTTGGGTCCCTCTTCCAAAGTCCGGAGGTCACAACATGATCTCCGCACTCAGCTCGAATCGATCGCTTGTCAGCGTGAACAAGTCAAAGCTCGTCTCAAGTCAGCCGAAGGCGACCAGGAGAGAAGCGATACGCTCTGGCAAGCTCGCGAAAAGCTGAAGGAACGTGAAGTGAGAATTCTCAAGGCAGAGAAAGAGCTTGAGCAATTCATCGCCTCTACCCAAGCCTTCTTCGCAGAATGTGAAGCTCGCGTCCGAAAAATCGGCCATACCGTGGACGATGCTGAACTTCTGAAGCAGATCGAGGTCGGCGCCGAACGCGATGAGGCCTTGCTCGCTCAAAGCCAACAAGCGATCAGACAAACGCTCGACGGCCTGAACGAGAGTCTGCTCTCCTTCATGGTCTCAGCTAATCAACTGAGCGCGCCCCCGGTCTACACCGCCGGCGACGCCCTGCTCGAAGATTGGATCTCCCAGACCGAAGCCGCCGCCAAGCGAATCGCCGACATCCGACGCTTACGAAAACTAAAAACCCGACCACATCTGTGGCCGGGTCTTTTTGTTTTGAGTCTTAGACTTTCAACTTTGCCATCAACTCGTCATAACCCTTGCTGTCTTCGCGCTTGAGATACTTCATCAAACGGCGACGTTCACCAACCTTCTTGATCAAACCACGGCGGGACGAGAAGTCCTTTTTGTGGGTGCGCAAGTGGTCCGTCAAATCTTTGATTTCTTCGGTCAGAAGAGCGATCTGGACCTGAGGAGAACCCGTATCTGTCGCATGCACCTTATATTTATCAATGACACGCTTTTTCTTGTTTGGATCCAACATGTTGTTTTTCGGATCCCGAACGCTCACGAATGATCCGGCCTGACGCTCAACATTGTCGAGAATCCACCGAATCGCTGCATGAGCGACCGAGCCCGTTTTCGCGTTCTACGTAGGGGCGCATGGTTATGCGCCCTGGATCGATCGTTTCGATCGCCCCAGTTCCCACCCAGACGTATGTGTTAATTAACAGGAGAAAACTACCAGAAACCGCCAAAAATGGCAAGTCACGTTGTTGGGAGCGCTATATAGTGGCTGAAGGAAAAACGAAATGAAGTGCGGTGAGATATTGGCTGAACGCCTGACGAGCTTTTTCATTGTGAAAGAAGGCAGGCGCAGAATTCACATCGATTACGAAGAATGAACCTGTTTTTTTGTCTATGAATAGATCTATTGAGAAGACTTCCAGGCCAAGCCATTCTTGAATGCGATGGAGACAAGCCGTTATATTAGGCGATAAAGAGCAGTTTTCTTTTTCGAGAAAAATTCGCCCAGCAATATAGCCAAATTTCACCTCGATATAATCACTGTTATCCATCTTCTGCTCTATGTATGCTTCCCAAGGACTAATTTGACTGAGTTCCTCAAGTGCAGCTTGATCACGCAAGCCGTGGTTCTCGCTTTTGATAATGAACGGATTCTTAGCCACTTCTTTTGTAAATAGTGGTCCTGAAGGGAGGGTTGGGACTTTGGCCTGCCTAAGGACTTCTTGGATTTGTGATTTAGAATGCCAGAGGCGTAAATATTCTCGATTGATAATAAATGTTCCCTTGAGTTGTTCAAGCCAGAACGCGGCCTGTGCTGCATGAGGGTGATTGGTTAGAAAATAACCAAATGTTGCTTTTAGAGAGTTCTCAGTTTCAAGAGCGGCGGCATTCAGCTCAAGAGGTTGAGCAATGAGACCTCGACCACGAAATGTATCGGTCATGCGCATAGCTCCATTCTTGTAAGGCTCTGTATCCGAAAACAAAACAGTTATCGACAGTGGAGCGCTTCCTTCCTTCTTAAAAAGAGGACTGATATTTTCTCTAAAATAATGCTTGAGATTCTCATACGAAAGAGTATCTTCCACCTTCGACAAAGGAACCCATTCTGCAACCTCTGCTTGGAGCTTAATTTTCGGGTCAATGTCTTCATCGGTATAACCTAAAAAAAGAGATAAACGCACGGGTTTTCCTTTCCCATCCAAATAAGCTAGATCGGTTAAAGCTCCTAAGACCATTGGTTGTAGATAGGCTTCTTCAGCAAGCTCACGAAATCCCGCTTCGAGAAGATTCTCACCATCCTCAACATGCCCTTTTGGGAATGACCAATCGTCTTGCTTAAGACGATGAAGAAGGACGATTTCAACTTCTTCATGACGTTTTCGAAAAACGATAAATCCAGATTTCAATGTTTCAGGTACGAAAAACCCCCCGTCTACATGTTGAGGCAGGGGGTGTAAGCGCCCAAGGAGGTTGGTTGGCATAGGTGATGAATTCCCCACAAACAAGATCGAGCAATGGGCTGGAAAGGAGTCCAGGAAAGGCCCAATCAACTTGAGACATAAGACAGATCTCACCTTCATGCCAGAAGCCTATACGACGAGCATCCATTTCAGGAAGTTCGTCACGACGTAGATCTCTCGAGGCTTGAGGGCTGCATACGCCTACCAAGATCGACCTCGGAGCGTGCGCCTTCACAGCTTTCCACTCATCGGGTGTGTGGATCGCGTCGACAATCACGGTAGCGTTGATCGCATGAGTCGTTTCTAGCATCTTGACCATTACGGCTGAAGATCCAAATCGTTGGTAGATGGAACGATACCAGGCTTCCCAGGCTTCGTCTTCACCGCGTCGAAACCATCCACTTTCAAACAGTCCCTTGAGGACAGTTCGCTTGTTGAAGATTTCCCATCCACCAAGACTCTGAAGTCTCAAGGCGAGATGAGTTTTTCCGGCGCCATGAAGTCCGCAGAGTCCGATATACTTCATGTAGTCTTCCTCTTGATCTGGACAAGTCCATGATTCCCACCAAGCGCAATCGCCGGGCAGTTTGATCTTGGGAGCTCTGCGTGGGAGTTCGACCAGTCCTGTAGCGTAGCTTGGCTTTCTACCAGGAAACGCGAAGTAACTACTCTGCTCCATATCGCTGACAGTTCTTGAGTGCGCACATTCCCATAGGAATCTTCGCCAAGCTCTGAAAGAAAGCCGCAAGATTTCACTCTCCCATCTGGAAGAATGATGAAACCACTCGTTCCGGCGCTACATACCCCGTGTTTGTTAGACAGATAATGTCCATCAACCACGCCCTGCGCGACGAGATCCTGAAGCTCTATAGAAAGCTTGTCATAATCGGCCTTAGTCGGAAATTCAGACAGGACTCCCAGAGCTCGTCCGCTCGGGATATAGCGCCGAATGAAAAGGCGTACATTTTCGCGAGCACACATTTCGCCCAGAGACCGAAGTCCCGCGAGCGTCGTTTTCATGGCTACGGCATTCACACGAACATCAACATTCGAAGCGCACAGAGCACGAATTCCCCGCCATGTTCGTTTGAACGATCCAGCGCCACGAACGAGATCATGGCAAGCCTCGTCTCCATCGACGCTAACGACGGCTTTCAGAAGACCGGCCTGAGAAAGTTGGGAAGCGAACTCATCCGTGATACTCACGGCATTCGTTCCAATGCTCGTTTTCATCCCGCATTTCGTCGCGAGAGCGATCGCCTCAGCGAGGACGGGATGAATCGTAGGCTCGCCGCCGGTAAAACGAATTTCGAGCAGGCCGAAATCAGCAAGCCGGCGAATCAGCTCGAGAACCTTGGTTGAATCGAGTTCCTCAGCCATTTCCATCCGAGGACCTGAGCTATTCAGGCAATGAGTGCATGCAAGATTGCAAGCACGCGTAAGTTCAAGATAAACCTTCTTTGGTTGCCTTATGGCTTGTTCATTCATGTTCACAACCTCGTTGTAAGGGGCAGATTGTGATTAACAAGAAAAGACGTTTCTGTCAACGGTCTTGAACAAAAAACCCGCCTCACAAGGGGCGGGGGACGAGAGGCTAAAAGGTGCGGCGTTTGCCCGATAAAGTCGAAGATCGGATCTTGGCTCTCGACCCAACGTAGCCGAGAGATCGATGTATTTCGAATCTCAGGAGAGTGCCAAACCTCCGCTTCATCGGTTTTGAGGATCGGCCAGACAAAGCTACAGATCGCATGTCCATGACCGACAAGGACGATATGGGGCTGGCCAGGAAGGCTCTTTCCAAGAGCGATTGCATCATCCCACCAGCTCCACATGCGCTTTCGAACTTCGCTGAAGGACTCGCCTCCCGGTGGTCGATGATGAACCCCAAGCTCTTTCATCTGCTGGCGGACTTCCGCGGTATAGACCTCTGCATGTGGCCGACCATCCCACTCCGGATGTTGTCGCTCGATCGTGCGCCGATCAGGGATGATCCGTCGTGGATGCAACGTCCGAGGCAGTGCGCTGATCATCTGGATGAGGGTGCCATGCGTCCGCGGCAAGTCCGAATGCCAGGCGACATCAAAGCAGATTTTTTCTTTGGCATAATACTCGCCAAGAAGACGTCCTTGTGACCTTCCAAGATCCGTCAGCTCTGCTTCGTTGTATCCAACGATAGAACCGTGTGCGTTTACAACGCTCTCCCCATGTCGAACGAGATCAACGAGAATCGTTTTCGGTCCGGAATTCAAAGCTTCCAAAATGCGTCCTCCTGTGAAAGATCCATGTCCACCCCATCAAATTCTGACCCTCGCGTCAACCCAATCTTCCCAACAAAAAAACCCGCCATCTGGCGAGTTTTGAGCAGTATTTAGACGGCGCGCCGCTTCGCGTGTCTCAGCGCATCCTCCGTTTGGAAATAAAGGACGAGCCCCTCATTCAACCAAATCGTTCCAGAGAAAGAACGTGGCAATCGGATGAACCACTGCTCATACATCGGCGAGTAGCTGCATCCAGTGAATTCTTTGGGTCCAAAGGACATTTGGGCACCCACCGAGCGCATCACCTCTCCACGCATCCCTGGAAGAAAACGAATCTCGTCATATTCATTCACAGAGTCGCGCAGAAAAAGACAGAATCGGTCGCGCGCAAAGCCAGGAATTCGGAGGCTACATGTCTCCGCCCAACCGATCGTAAAACGACCATGGTCAGGCAAAAGATATGAATCATCACCGATAAAGAAACTGACGAGTGGACCGATCAAGCGAGGTTTTTGTTTAGGTATCATTCAGTCCTCAGGTGAAGAATTCAGGGAATGTCCCTGCAGGCAGAAGCTTGAGCAAGGCTTTCGCCAATTTCTCAGGATCATGTCGAATCAGACTGCGCTGAGCAGCGAGGACATCACCCGGAGTCCGAGCAACACTCTTATTTGAGATCAGATCCGTTCGATGAACCTCAAAAGGATGACTCGAACCCAAATCATCGGTCACGAGCGACGCACCCTGTTCCTGATATTTCTCCACCAAGACTTGCGAAGGCGGAGCCTGATTCACAAGCACCGCGTCCAAAGTCTCGGGAAAAAGATAGTGGCACACTTCTTTGCAGAATTGCATCGCACCATAGCCATCTGTCTGCCCATTTTTCGTGGTCAGACCCAGTATGTAAACGACCTTGCCCTGCGTCCTGTACAAAGCCGCTGGAATCCCATCGACAAGCAGCACCGGAATCAGACTCGTATACAAATCGCCAGGTGCAAAGACCACCAAGTCAGCATGGAGGATCGCCGTAACCGCTTTCGGATTCGCCGAGATCATCGGATCCAAATAACAGGATTCGATTTGCGATCGCCGGCCCTCCGGCTGATCAATCTCATGCTCACCAGTAATCATCTCGCCATTCCGCAGCACCGCGCAGAGATTTCCTTCCTGCGCACTTACAGGGATGACACGACCCCGCACCCTGAGCATCTCATGCGCCGCATCAACCGCTGCGAGTCGGTCACCGCCCACCGCTTCTTCCAGGGCAGTAAGAATAAGATTCCCAAGGCGATGTCCATGCACCGACCCATTTTCAAATCGATGGTCAAAAGTCCGTCGCAAGACATCGCTGCACTCAGACAATGCCACCAGACAACGACAAATGTCGCCAGGCGGCAATACGCCATACTCGCTGCGCAAGCGTCCGGTCGAGCCGCCATCATCAGCCACACTAACAACAGCGCTCAAATCCACCGGATATTCCTTCAGTCCGGTAAGCACCGTAAACGTTCCGGTACCACCCCCAAGAACAACGATTTGTGGCTTCGATTCCATTTATTCATCTCCGTTTGTACAAAGAACCTCGCACACAAAACCATAACGAAGCACTTCTTTCAAGCTGTCACTCCTCTTCAGTAGCGCATTTTTCATATTATGCGACGCATCCGCTATACTTCCCTCATATGGCCGCCGATCCAAAACTTTCTTTTCATGTTCGCCGCTTTCTCGAATATCTCGAAATCGAGCGAGGCCGTTCGCCGATGACGATTCGTAACTACGAATTCTATCTGAATCGTTTTTTGACCTGGGCCAAAGACCCTCGTCCCGAAGAAATTAACATGGAGCAAGTTCGCCAATATCGTCTATATTTAAATCGCCTCGAAGATCCCAAGCGCGGCCCTCTAAAAAAGACGACGCAGAACTATCATCTGATCGCCCTGCGCAGTTTTTTGAAATACCTTTCGCGCAATGATATCGAGACCATGGCCTCCGACAAAATCGAATTAGCCAAACAAGGCATGCGCGAGCCAGGTTTCTTAGATTCAACCGACCTCGAGCGTCTCCTGAATGCGCCCAAGCTAGCCGACGTTTCCCCAATCCTCAAATCTCGCGACCGCTCCATTCTCGAATTATTTTTCTCAACCGGCATGCGCGTCTCCGAACTCGCCGGTTTGAAAAAAGATCAAATCAATCTCGATCGCGACGAATTCACCGTCCGCGGAAAAGGGGATAAGCTGCGCGTTGTTTTCCTGTCCGAGCAAGCGCGTTTTTATCTCAAAGAATATCTCAAACAAAGAAGCGATGAATGTCCCTTCATGTTCATCCGCCACGATCGCGCCAAATCCGGTCTCACCAAACTTGGTTCCCTCACTCCACGTTCCATCGAACGCCTCGTCAAATACTATGCCGCTGCCGCCGGCATTCCAAAAAAAGTTTCTCCCCACACGCTGCGTCATTCCTTCGCCACCGATCTCCTCATGAATGGCGCCGACATCCGCAGCGTCCAATCGATGTTAGGCCACGCGAGCATCACGACCACCCAGATCTACACCCACATCACCAATCAGCAATTAAGAGACGTCCATCAGGCATTCCATGGAAAACAAATGAGAGATGAAGGAGATGAGAAATAAATCGAATAACCCCCTCCTTACGAAGGAGGGGGCAGGGGGAGGTGGCTCGGCATGCCGGCCGAGGACCTCCCTCATTCCCTCCTTGCTAAGGAGGGAGGTCAGAAAATAAATATGCCAACCATTCCCAAATCAGACGCACCCATCGGCCTCCTTCCTGAATTCGATCTCCTCAAGCGTTATCCTGAGCGAAAACGCGAGCTTATCGAATACGCGATCCGAGATCGCGAACGCCGCATTACGATGACGAGCGAAACCCGGCATCTCTTGTCTTGGCATCCGATCCATACCGTGAAAATTATTTTCGTCAGCGGTTTTGCGACCTTCATTCTCGTTTGGCTCATCACACAAATAGCCCAAATCGGCCAATGGTATTCACAGCTGAAGGCACTTGGTTTTACCTTACCTCTACCAATCATCGGCGAACGCGTCATCGATCTCGGTTCCCATATCCCAACCTCGACCATGTTGGTCACCGCCTCCAAGCTCCCTCTTCTCACCGCCAAGACTTCCATCTATTCTGCTTTGGCCGTGATGGTTATCCTTATCCTCGAGCGGGTTATCTCAACCCTTCTCCAATGGAAAAAGATTAAATCTTTAAAAAAAGCGGAAGAAGAGCTACACACGGAAATCAAAATCCTCAATTCTTGGGCTTGATGCAAACCGAAAAAAATGGTGTCATCTCCCCATCCAAGCCATGCCCTGGTAGCTCAATGGATAGAGCGCCGGACTTCTAAGCCGTGATATGTTGGTTCGATTCCAACCCGGGGCACCACGTAAAAAGCCCTCGCTATAAGCGCAGGGCTTTTTACGTGCCCCGTGGATGCGCAGCACATCCACGGGGCTCCGTTGTTCCCTCCCGCAGCGAGGCCTTCACGTGGCACGCCAGTTCGAACTCCCTCCAGTACTCGGCCCCAATCATTGACGCCCTCCCCATTCCCTGCAAACATCCCCCCAGGTTCAAACAGAAGGATTTCCCATGGACTTTCCCGATCTTCAAAAGCGCCAACAACGACACGATGAAATCTCTCACCGAGATATCCTGGACCTTCCCCTGGAGCGGCGCATCGCTCATCACATCTGTCATCTCGTTAAATACACCGGGCGTCTACTCGCGATAAGTCTGACGAACGATGACGCCGACCGTCGACAAAAAATCGAACGCACCTTGGCCGATACCATGTTGATCTGTTTGGCGTTCGCCAATGCTTGCGGCGTCGATCTCTCAAAAGTGAAGAAGCACGCCTTCAACTTCGGTTCAAAACAACATTCCGAACGTGAAGAGGTATATCTCCTCCGTATTTTCGTCATCGCTACGGCTGGCATGTCCAAGATCTACGAAGATCACGACCACGGAAAGCAAGGGAGTTTCCAACCAAGCTCGGCGAAGACATTCTATCTCTCATGGCCGGCATCAACGGTCTTTTCAAAGATTTCAGCTGGACCCCGATAGAGGTGATTATCCAGCAACGCTGGCAAGAACTCGAAGCCCCAAGCCCGTCCAAGTAATTCAGATATTGCGCCCCATCTCTCATGGGGCGTTTTTGTACCAAACAAAAAAGCGCATGTCCAAAGGGATCATGCGCGCTGGCGAGAAGGAACTAACTTCGCGGAAAATCTACTCAGAACGAATGATCTAACCGGCTCCGTCAATGCATCAGTCTGAAATGTCGGCAGCAAGGCCTCGAAAATCTTGTGGAGTTCAGGTTCGAGATTTGGGACATGCTTAACGATCCTGGATCGACGAAGACCGAAGTCAACAATCCACACATCTGTCGCCGTTAGAACGCAGAAACGATTCGATCTGTGGTCGCAAGGACCAACCCGACAATTCTCCATGAGAAACCCTTTTTGCCTCATTTTTCCGATTTTGTCAATAGATAAACCTCACCCCTTGCCACGCTCCCCGAAACACGATATAAATCCCCAACAAACCAAGACCATGGTGGCTATGGTGTAGAGGCAACACAGCAGGTTGTGGTCCTGTTATCGAGGGTTCGATTCCCTCTAGCCACCCCAACAAAGTCCGATCTCACAAAGGGTCGGATTTTGCTTAGGTGATCTTAAGAGATCGAAGCTGCTCGTCCGATCATAATTTGGATCTTGGATCCAGCTCATCAATGAGATGGAATTTATCCGCGATTTCGTCTAACGCATCAGCTTCGCTCCTTTCGTCTTCGAAGGAGTTGTAATCATCGGTTAGCTCTTCGCCCACATTGATGTCCCTTCGGGCTATCGTGACGACCTCTTTTTCGTCGTGACGATACTCAGACACGCAATTGGATTCGGACGAATGATTAAAATATTTTCCGTTATCAGATGAGAAACAATACTGCTTACTTTTCTTACTGCGCCAAGAATAGATGTAGACTTGCAACAGATCCGGGAAGGCAAGAATCTGTTCTCGTGTGAACTTCTGGAATGCCATTGAATAGCTCCTTCAATCCATCGGTGCCTTCATAATATCTCGAACGATAATTTTCTATTCCCAAGCTCTCTCAACCGGCCGTCCCTGTTCAAACAAAGCATCAAACATCATACTAAATTGTTTCGTAATGCTTTCGTGTTGAATGATGACAACAAGTTGCGTATCAGGAAACAGAATGGCCATTTTATTGCCATAAAAAACAATCATTTTCTGCATAGGTAAAAGTTCGTCAGAGATCGAACGCACAGTCCAGCTGCGCTTTCGAACCAGATCAATATTTCGCTTCGCGAGTTTTGCCTGCGGAAGAGCGAACGATGATTTTGTGAATAGAGCCTTTGTGTGAATCTTACGTTCAACAATACGCGTAAAAAAATCAAACCATTGTTGCTGGCTGAGTAAAGACAGTTCATCGCTAAGCGATTCAGCGCCTTCAAGAACTCGAAACGTAGATCCAACCGGCAGCGACGCCACCTCGTCATACACTTTATAGAATCCACGTTTTGATTCAGTCACCTCAATCACCGGAGTTTCGATATCCGCTTTCTGAAGTGATTCGAGAACAGGCAATAGGCTTTTGAGTTCCGTCATCTTCCGATCGAGCGACGAAACCACCTCCGATGGGGGAGTCGCAACCAAGCGCGTCAACTTTCCCTGGCGTGCTTCTTTTAATAAACCCTTCTCAAGCAAATGATCAACGTGAAAATAAATCGCCGTCCGACTTTTGCCGATCTTTTTGGCGATATCATTAATGCTAGATTTCCCCAAAGTCAGCGCTGCGATATAGATCTCAGCCTCTTGTTCACTGACATTAAAATGGGTCAGAAGTTCTTTTGGAGATTGCATGAATAAAATATAGCAAAAAATATTCAAAATGTCAATAAAAATGTACAACAAATATTATGGCTAATACAAAACAAAAATCTTAAAAAACTGAAAAATTGCCTACAATTGTTGACATTTATGCAAAAAACTGATATTATCCTATGTCGAGCAACAAGATCGTCCAAGCAAGCTTGGATCTCTGCCGGGGAACTCGACGACTTTAATCAGCCGGCGGAACAAACTCGCGCCTGTATAGAAAGTGGCTAAAATGAATCAGTTCGATCAAGTGACGGTCAAGTTGGTTGTGATGCTGTACTCGAGCAGCACCGTGGTGGATCTCGAAGAAGATAACCGGAAAGTCCGAGGCTTCATTCAGGGACGCAGCATGGCCGACGATCAGAACTTTTTCAAAGTCCTAGACGGATTCGACCGGCCAACGCTCGCCTCTATCCTCGAGCCGATGCTGTATGGCTTCATTGCCAACCCAATGTCCCAGGGGTTTACGGATCAGCAGAATCGAATGATAGAGGCTAGCAGTGAGAAGAACTGGCCGCAGGTCCAGCAAGCGCACGAACGCTGGAAAAAGATCGCAGACGAGGTCCGCGAAACCATGAAAGCCAGCATCTGAACATTTCGTAGGAGATTCCATGAAACTAAACCCGAATGGTCTCAAGATTTTTCCTTTCAACCATCAACCAAGCTTCGCTGAGCTGTGGGAGGTAGCTATCGAGACGCTGTATGACCGGCCGATCTATGTCAACGAATTCAAAGCCATGCTCGAGGCGAATGGGATTACCAAAGGCTCGCGTATCCTCGATACATGCTCGGGCGGAGGCTTTCCTGCCCTCGACCTGGTGCGTGATGGATATCGGGTCGAGGCCTTGGATGCTTCAGTCGACATGGTCGAGCTGTACAATTGTCGCTCCGCAGACCTTGGTCTCATTTCTCGGTGCACACACGGGCGCTGGCAAGAGCTTCCCCGGCTTTTGCCCGGACAGAAATACGACTTGCTCATCTGCCGGGGAAACTCCTTCCGTCACGCAGCGGGCGGATGGAACAAGGCCGAGAAAGGCTTTCCCAACGCAGACGCGGCGTATCACGAAACGCTTCAGATCTTTCGCGAAGCCCTGAAGCCGGGTGGCCGGCTATATGTTGACATCTCGCGCGATCCAACAAATCATCGCGAGATGATTTGTTGGATCGATGTCGAGGGTCGACATGAGCAACTCAATTTCGTGATCGAACATGACGGCGCTGTCCGACGCGCCTCATTCATACGAGTCTCGCCGGATGGGACGGAAATCAAGCTACCAAACTCGGCGCCGGCTCTGGTTCCGTATGAACTCGAGCAGCTGATCAAGAAGGCCGGGTTCAGACTTCAACCTGTCTCCATCCCGGCTGAGAGCGAGCTCTTTCAGGGCTGGATGGCGCACATTTAAACTTCTCCAACGAACACCCATCATAGCTGCACGGCTTTGATGGGTATTTTTTTGCCTATTACCTTGTCTGCAACTCCCTCAGAGAGACATCTGGTATTTTCGTACAAACCTTAAATCCGTAGCGTACGAGATCACAGAACTAGATTTTTCGCTTGAAAGAATCCGTTCGTTGATTGGGTGACGACGGCAGTCCGAACACCCTCGACGATGCCACCCCAATAAAATTCGAACTTGAAAAGGTTCGAATTTTGTTTTGGTAGATGGATTCTAGAGGTTATGGGGGAAAGCAGATTTTGCATACCCCTAACGAGAATCAGGACTAAATGTTAGTATTCAAACATGATTTATCTCATCGGCGGCCCCCCGAAATGCGGAAAAACTACCTTCGCCAAGGCCTTGTCAAAAGGGTTGGGAATCCCTTGGATCTCGGCGGATACATTGCAAGCGATTGGTCGTGCATATTCGCCAAAAAAAGATGTTGCCAAAAAATATCCTCATGCCGCAATTCGGAAAGGAAATCGAAATAATGACATGTTCTATCAAAAGTATTCCGCTAAACAAATTACGGCAGCATATATCAAACAGGCAAAAGCAACGGCTCTTGCGATCGATATGGCGGCGATTTGTGAGATTACGGATGGGAATGACTATGTCATTGAAGGCTATCAAGTTGAGCCAGTACTCGCAGCGATGTTGTGTAAAAAATATGGTCAGCAAAAATTCACCTGCCTATTTCTGACAAAGATGGACTCGAATCGTTTTGTTCAAGATCTCAGAAAGAGCACAACTCCAAACGATTGGATTCTCACAAACACGAAAAATGAAGTTACATTCAAAAAAATCGCGGAGATGGTAAAGCTATATAGCTCGTATTTTGTAAGAGAATCGAAAAAACATGGATTCGGGTGTGTGGATCTGAGTTCGAATTTCGAGAGTACTCTGCAGGATTCTTTGAAGAAATTTTCGGCGAAGAAAAATCAATAAGCCAAATTCGCCCCTGTAAGGAATAATCAGGAATTGAGAAACTCGAATTCACTAAATAGGTTCTAACACCCTCAACGATGCCACCCCACGAAAATCCCCGCTTTTAGACGGGGATTTTTGTATGCCTAGCTCATTCAGTTTGTCCGAGCGAGTGGTTTCAGATAGACTCCAAACACAGGTATCTAAAAATCATCCAAATGCTCACTCGGTATAGAAAAGGGGGAGCTGAGCAACCGTACGGGTAGATTCACGAAACAAGCTTGCTCCGATGATCTGTTCGTGATACTGTCAAAGCATGAAGAAAATAGTTCTCCTGCTCTTGATCGCGCCCGCTTTAGTTCTAGGATACCTTGGCTATTCCCATTTTTTCTGGGGAAAAGTCATACAGATTCATGATGTGAAAAAAGCAGAAACGGTCACTCTTGAAAGTGTGAATGAAAGACCATCAGGCGTCCGTTTTCACATCACGGGGCATCTTGATGGAGAAGCAACTCTGCGTTGGTACTGTTCAAGTGTAACCTCAACCACTTGCGAATACGAAGAAAAACTTGCGCCAGGAAAGATAGATATCCTAAAAGGAGGCGACTGGTACGATCAAACGTATATGCTTATCTATCAGCCATCTGATGCCGTACATTCAGGTCAATTACAAATTCGCTACAGTCTCGGATAAAGCTAGATCGGATCCAGGGGGTGAATCAAAATTGCGGCACCCCACAAAAATCCCCGTCATATAGACGGGGATTTTTAGGATCTCAATCTATAAGACTTTGTGTCCAGGTTTTTTCGTGAGTATTGCCACGGAGCCCATATTATGCCAGACTCAAGGCTCTTTTCACGTATGAACGTTATCTATCCTTGGCGAATTCGAGTCGCAATTATTGGCCTTCATGTGATCGGCCTAGGGATTTTTTTGACACTCGGTCACTTCATCGGTAGCGCATTCGGACGATCCGCGCTCGGAGTGATCGGCGGATTGATAATTTCATTCCCTTTTATTCAGATGGCGTCTTGGCGGTTAATTAAGTTCATGCTAAAGTCCGGCCCGTCTGGGTCAGAATCGCAAATATGACATTTTCGTTAACGGCTGAAACCCTTTTCCGTATTGGACCCCTTACGATAACGAATGGAGTATTTGGGGCATTCTCGGTAACCGCTTTTATTACATTTTTCGCCATTTTGCTCCGTAGCGGTATGACGCTGGTCCCAACCCGCGCTCAGGTCGCCATTGAGCAAGTCATCCTTTTTTGTGAAGGAATTTTCGCTCAAGCCTTCGGATCAAAAGAAGCGGCACGAAAGTTTTTACCGCTCCTGATGACGCTTTTTATCTTCATTGTCGTTGCAAATCAATTTTCCCTGGTTCCTCTGGTCTCGCAGATTGTCTTAGGTGAGAAATCTTTGATCCGTTTGCCAACCTCCGATCTTTCTCAAACCGTCATGCTTTCATTGATGGTTGTGATCGTTTCCCATGTGATCGCCTTTCGCATGGCCCCTCTAAAGCATCTTGGGAGCTATATCCGCATTGGAGCCGTCTTAAAAATCCGAAGTCCCAAAGACGTGGGAACAGCTATACTGGAGCTATTCTTAGGGATGCTGGACATTGTTGGAGAACTTGCTAAAGTTATTTCCCTCGCCTGCCGTCTCTTTGGAAATATTTTTGCGGGAGAGGTGATGGTTGCAGTCATTATCGGACTTTCGGTCTACACCTCGTATATCGTGCCGATCCCATTCATGCTCCTCAGTCTTTTTTCGGGCTTCGTGCAAGCATTTGTGTTTATGCTCCTCGCGACCCAGTTTATCGCCACGACCTATAAAACATATGCCGTACGTTCTTAATCTCCGGGTTGAGGGCAGTCCTCCATAGGCCTCGCCTTTACTCAAACCTCTGCATATTCATTAATCAACTATTTATAACATCTCTATGGATCTTCTTTCCGCAAAAGTGTTGGCAGCTGGCATTTGTATGGGTATCGGTTCTATCGGCCCGGCTATTGCCGAAGGTATGGTGGCAGCAAAGGGTATGGAGGCAATCGGCCGTAACCCTGAAGTTTCTGACAAAATCGTCCCAAACATGATCGTTGCGATGGCTATCTGTGAATCTACAGGTATTTACGCGCTCGTCATCTCGCTTATTATTTTGTTCGTCGTCTAAAATAAGATATGGACGCACTCGGACGCATTGGGATTGATGGTTCAAGCGTGTTGCTCTACGCCGTGAACTTTGGCGTCCTGTTCGTTGTGCTGACAAAATTGGTGTATAAACCGCTGCTTCGATTCTTGGACGAACGTCGGGAAACCATCCGCCGAAGTTTGGAAGAAGCAAAAGAACTTCAGGAACGTTTCAAGCAAGAAGTTGAGGAAAAAGAACTTCAACAAGCGACGCTTCTAGATGAAATGAAAAAGCAGGTTCACGAAGCAAAGGCTCAGGCAGAAACGCATTCGAAGGCCATCATGGAAGCCGCAGAACAAGAGCGTGAGCGGATATTGCAAGAAGCACGACAAGAAGTCGGACGTTTGCAAGCATCTGTTATTCAAGAAGCAGAAAAAGAAATTGTTGAACGTATTGAGCTCGCCGTTTTGGCAGTTTTGCGTGAAAAGGCTTTATCAAAAGATGCCAAAAAAGAAATCGAACATGCGTGGAGAGAGGCGTCTTTGGCTCTGCAAAAATAGTCTATGCTTCTTCGTCACGTTCTCATCGCTTACCTTCAAGATGTCACGCGCCTCATGAGCGAAGTCTCTTCAGGCAAGCACGGAAAAAACTCAGATGCATCCGTTTGGCAGGGGATGCGCGAGTATATCGCAAAAGCAAAACCAGAAGAGCTTCAAGCAGATCTCCGGCAACTTTCCGAAGTGATTCGGAGGGGACAAACCGTCAGGATCCCACTGTTTGCTCTGAAAGAATTACGCAGTATCTTGGCGCAAGCAGCTTGGCACATGGAGGACACGGCAGAGCGGTATGCCTCCTCCGAATGCGGTCGAGTATTGGCCCAATTGTCATCCATCGGATCGGCGGAGATGTTTGCTCAAGAAGTTGCCCGATTTATTGGACGGACGGGAGGAGCTCGACGCGTCCTCGTGCAATCGGCGGCGGAATTAGATCAGGAAATGCGTCAAAAGATGCTGACTTCATTGATGAAGTCAAAAGAGTTTGTGCTCCCGACATTCCGTGTCGATCGTGCATTGCTCGGCGGCGTCCGCGTCTTTCACGGCGGACAATTGGCGGATGATACGTGGCTAGGAAGGGCGCGGAAGCTTATTCGTTTTACTCGTGAAAAAGGAGTTGTCTAATCTATGGCACAAAAACCATTCCAAGAATTTTTTACGGCACTGGACCAGGTCATCGGGACGCTGGGCGACGTTCGGACGGAGGCTGGTTCGGGCGTGGTAGCGTCGGCGCGTGATGGGGTGATCCAAATGACCGGGCTTCCGGGCGTCCGTCTTGGCGATGTCGTGCACATCGAAGAAGCAAATGTGGATGCATTGGTTCTTCAAGTTGAACGCGATGGTGGTCAGGCGGTGATTCTTGATCGCGGCGAAGAGGTCCGCGAGGGTTTAATCGTCACAACCACCGGCAAAACACTTGGTTTGCATGTGAGCGAAGCGCTGCTCGGTCGTGTGATCGATCCATTAGGTTTGCCGCAGGATGAAAAAAAGCCCGTGACCAAAGGAACATTCATGCCGCTCGAAGCGCTCGCTCCAGACGTCATGAGCCGTATCTCGGTGACGGAGCCAGTCCAAACAGGCATTCTTGCGATTGATGCGCTTATCCCAATTGGTCGTGGCCAGCGCGAGCTGATCATCGGCGACCGTCAAACCGGCAAGACAACGATTGCGATCGATACAATTTTGAATCAAAAGGACCAAGACGTGATCTGTATTTATGTGGCAATTGGCCAGCGTGAAGCAAAGACCGCTCAAGTCGTGCGAACGCTCACCGAACATGGCGCCATGGCATATACGGTGGTCGTGAATGCTTCTGCCTCCATGCCAGCCGTCTTGCAATATCTGGCGCCATACGCCGGTGCAGCTATTGGAGAATACTTTATGAAATTAGGTCGTCACGTCATCGTGGTATTCGACGACCTTTCAAAGCATGCCGTAGCATATCGTGAAATTTCACTTTTGCTCCGCAAGCCACCAGGTCGCGAAGCCTATCCAGGTGACGTATTTTACCTCCACTCCCGCTTGCTCGAGCGTGCAGCCAAGCTGAAGCCAGAGCTCGGCGGCGGAAGTATGACTGCTTTGCCAATCGTCGAAACCTTAGCTGGTGACGTCTCTGCTTACATTCCAACCAATGTCATCTCGATCACTGATGGACAGATCTTTTTAGACGCCGCCTTTTTTAACCGAGGTATTCGTCCAGCGATCAACATTGGTATCTCCGTCTCGCGCGTCGGTGGAGCCGCTCAGACAAAACTGATGAAAAAAGCATCCGGTACCGCCAAGCTTGATTTGGCTCAATACTACGAGCTCGCAGCCTTTTCCCAATTCTCAAGCGATTTGGACATTGCGACCCGTAAGCAGCTAACACGTGGTGAGCGTGTGGTTGAAGCCTTGAAGCAAAAACCTCAAGCGCCATATCCTCTGTGGCAACAAGCCGTTATTTTGACGGCAGCTTCCCAGGGTCTCTTGGACGATTGGGCGCGTGAGGACGTCGCCGAAATGATGCCTAATGTGTTAGCAGTCTTCGAAGCCAAACACGCCAAATTAGTCGAGCAGCTCATGGCCCGCAAAGAGTTAACGGATGAGCTCAAGCCATTATTAACCGAGGCCGTCAAAGAGGAATTCTCAAAGCATAAAAAACATGCCCGCTCTTCTTGATGTCCGAAAGCGCATTAGCGCCGTGGGTGGCATGCGTAAAATTACGCAAGCGATGGAATTGGTGGCCGCCAGCAAAATGCGTCGTTTTCAAGAAAAGGCCCTTGCAAAACGAGCCTATGCCCATGGCCTAGTCCAAGGATTGAATGGTTGCGGAGTCGATATTTCCGAAATTCCATTTGTCGGAAAGCGAGAAAAAGGCCCAGTCCTTTTCGTCCTCATCGCATCTGACCGTGGATTGTGTGGCGGTTTAAACGCTCAATTAGCTCGTTCTCTTTTTCGATCAAAGCGTTGGCAAACTCTCGCTCCAGCCGAGCGGAAATTAGTCACGATGGGTCGCAAAGCCTTTGACCAGGCAAATCAGGAAGGCATGCCAGTCATGAAACGTTTCGATGCATTGTCCGACGAGCTTTCCACCATGGACGCGCTGAAGATCGCCGAACATCTTCTCGGCTATTGGACGCGTCAAGAATGTCGTGAGATCGTTCTCGTCTCTCCAAAGTTCATCAATGCCTTCACCTATCAACCAACGATGAAGACCTATCTCCCATTCGATGGAGCAACTCTGTCAGAAGAAGATATCAAGGCCAATGGCGGAGCCAAGCCAGATGCTCCATGGATGATCTTTGAGCCTTCACGATCACGATTGATCGAACGTTTGTCCCACCAGCTCGTCTGGTCATTCCTGGTCGCCGCCTTCTACGAACTAAAAGCGAGTGAATACTCCAGTCGGATGGTAGCGATGCGCAAAGCAACAGATGCCGCGGACGATATCATCAAAACGATGACGCTCGAATATCACAAAGCGCGACAATCGGCGATTACCCAACAAATCGCGGAGCTCGCAGGCGCGGGCGAGGCGATGCAGTCTGAAACGCAAGTTGACTATATATATGCCTAATACGAAATACTCATTCGGAAAAGTTGTGCGCGCGGTCGGTGTGGTGGTCGACGTCTATTTTCCAGACCATGTCCCATCGCGATACGCAGCTCTGCGAGTCACAGGTACCGAACCTGAGCTCATTTTAGAGGTGCAAAACCACGTTGGTGACGGCGTTGTCCGTACGGTCGCCATGGCCTCTGCCGAAGGCATTGCTGCCGGACAAGAGGTAGAAGACCTGGGTCGAATGATCACGGTCCCCGTCGGCAAAGAAGTTCTCGGCCGCGTCTTGAATGTAGTCGGTGAACCAATCGACGGAAAAAAGGCCTTCGCGGCATCCGTCGAGCGCCGTCCAATCCATGTCCGTCCGCCATCCTTTTCAGAACAAAGCTCAAAAGTGGACGTGCTGGAGACCGGTATCAAAGTTATTGACTTGCTCGCTCCATTTACCAAGGGAGGTAAGGTTGCCATGTTCGGTGGCGCCGGTGTGGGCAAGACCGTTGTTATGCAAGAACTGATCCACAATGTCGCCATGTCCCACGGCGGATACTCCGTCTTTGTCGGTGTCGGTGAACGTTCTCGTGAAGGTGGTGACTTGATCCGCGAAATGGAAGAATCCGGCGTGGTCGACAAAGTCGCGATGGTTTTTGGCCAAATGAATGAACCACCAGGCGCCCGCTTGCGCGTGGCCTTCACCGGTCTCGCAATCGCCGAACGTTTCCGTGATGATGGAAAAGATATTTTGATGTTCGTTGATAATATTTTCCGCTTCACTCAAGCTGGTGCCGAGGTATCTGCCTTGCTCGGTCGTTTGCCAAGTGCCGTGGGGTATCAACCAACGCTCGCGTCCGAAATGGCCCAATTGCAGGAGCGTATTACATCCACGCACAAGGGTTCAATTACATCTGTGCAGGCCGTGTATGTGCCAGCAGACGACTACACCGACCCAGCCCCAGCAACAACATTTTCGCATCTCGATGCCTCCGTTGTACTTTCGCGTAAACAAGCTTCGATGGGTTTATATCCAGCCGTCGATCCGCTTGAATCAAGCTCGGTTGCGCTTCGTGAAGATGTCGTGGGTCATGAGCATTATAATGTTGCGCAAGGAATTCTACGGACTTTGCAGCGCTATAAGGAGCTTCAAGAAGTTATCGCGATTCTCGGTATGGATGAATTGTCCGAGATCGACCGTTTAACCGTGCATCGCGCACGTAAAATCCAAAAATTCCTCACTCAAAACTTCTTCGTCGCCGAACAGTTTACAGGCACTCCAGGTGTATTCGTTCCGCGTGACCAAACGGTGAAAGCCTTCAAGGGTATTCTCGATGGAGAGTATGACGATATTCCTGAAAGCTTCTTCTACATGGCCGGTACGATTGACGAAGTGATCGCGCGCGCCGAAAAAGAGCGTGCCACAACAAAATAACCCATGAAAACGTTTACGTGCACATTAACCACTCCGGACGCCGTCTTGTTCAAGGGCGAGGTCTTGTCTGTGGCCTGCGCCACGGAGACTGGCCAGATGGAGGCATTCCCTGGACATGCACCACTGAGCGCGACCATCCTTTTTTCCCATCTGCGGCTGAAACAGGAGCAGCATGAAGAAACATTCTTAGTCCGACAAGGTCTCATATTCATCCACCAAGCGTCCGTCGAAATTCTGGCCTTTTCCGCCCACAAGGAAAAAGAAGTCGATTATAAGTCCATGCACGACTATCTAGAATTCATCACCAAATCCTTAGGAGATCGAGAGTTGTTGAACGAATTCCAAATCATGCATCTGTCCGAAGAACGTGTCGCGATTGAGCATATGCTCCAAAAGGGGAAAGCCACTTCAAAAGAAATTGAATAAGACCAAAAAAATTCGAACTCACAAGGGTTCGAATTTTTGTATGGAGTAGATATGAGTCTCCCTATTGAATCCGCTCCTCGTCTATCCTCATATTCGTCATCGGTGGAAATTTCCCTTATCTTCTGCACTGTTGCATACTGAAATAATATGAAAAATACAAACATCTTTTTAAGCATGAGCGTATTTTTTTCACTCCTCTTTTCAGCCTTCAATGTTCCATTTACCGCCCAAGCAGCGCTATATACAGGCTCCTTAGTCAAAATAGATGCAAATCCAGCCGTATATTATTATGCTCTGGATGGAAAACGTTATGTTTTCCCAAATGAACGGGTCTTTTTTACCTGGTATAGCGATTTTTCTAGCGTACAGACCATTTCACCGGGCGAGCTCGCTTCAATCACTGTCGGCGGAAATGTAACCTATCGTCCCGGCACTCGTCTCGTAAAAATCGACACCGATCCCAAGGTCTATGTCGTCTCCCGTGGCGGCATTTTGCATCATGTCACTTCAGAATACATCGCAATGGCACTCTTTGGCCCAAACTGGCCCAAGCTTGTTGATGATATTCCAGACGCGTTCTTCACCAATTACATGATAGGTTCCGCCATCATGGCTGCTTCTGGCTATGACCGTTCCGCTGAGCTTTCCGCCATCACAACAATTAGCGCAGACAAAAATCTAGGAGGCGACTCAGCTCCAATTCAGCCGCCGTCGCAAAATCCATCTCCAACGCCATCACTAACTCCGACTCCTGCTCCAACCTGCACAGCCGACATCTGGTCCTGTACCGATTGGAATGCCTGCACAACCAGCGGAAACCAATTGCGCAATTGCATCATCACGAATGAATGTGTCTCGGTCTCGACCCCAAGCCCTGTGATGACACAGTCTTGCACACCTCCAGCTCCTTCAACGTCGTCGTCGATCCAAACGACCGACAATCTGATGAGTGACCCAGGCTTTGAAGTCAGTGCCGCGGGATTTGAAGCGCAAGAAGTCAATGATTCCGCAATTCGTCAGACGACATCACCACTTAGTGGAAATGGCAGCTTAGCAGTCTCAATTAAAGGTTGGGGAAATAATGTCTGGTGGCTTAAAGATGTGATAGGAACTCAATATGCGAAGGCGAGCAAGATCTCTGCTTCAGCCATTTTTCGTGGCGATCTCGTCCGGAGCGATTCCACGCTCCAATTTTGCGCGATCGCATATTATGCCGATAGCGGAGATATTCAGCAGAACTGCACCAATCTTTCCAAAACCGCGAATGCGACGACCAATGCCGCGACCACACTTGAGCTAGATTCAGCGCGGGCACTCAAAACGATCGGAATTCGTCTCACGATGGATGGTCCAGGCCCAATAACCTACACCATGGATTCGGTCTCGCTCATGCTGACGCAGTCAGGAGCCGTTTCGACCGTTCCATCATGCACGACTGATATCTGGTCTTGTACCAACTGGAATACCTGTTCAATGGCAGGTAATCAGACGCGTAGTTGTATTGTTACAACCGATTGCGCAATGGCCACAACCCCTAGCCCTGCCACAACACAATCTTGTACGCCGCCATCCGTCCCAACTCCAACTCCGATCGCTTCCTCGCCAACGCAGCCGGTAGCCACAGCGCCGGTCCAACTCCCAATCGCTGGCTTCACCGCCGTCCTCACCAATTCCGGAAGCAGTCTCCCATTGCCGCTTCTAACCGATGCGCAAGCTCCATCAGAATCAAACCTCACGCCAACCCTAAAAGTCTCTGTTCCAAACGCGCAATGCAGTCGCATCTCAAATGTCATCAATCCTTCAATCGCCATCCCAACAAATTCAAACATCCACCAAATCGAAGCCTTTTGGAATAATGCCGCTTTGCCGCTCATCGATCCGATGGGCGCTGACCTCGTTGAAGAAGCGCATTCATATGGATCAATGATCCCATTTTTCAAACCGCTTTTCTCAACAGCTTCTGTTCCCGCAGGCTCCGGTTCACTCAAGATCAATGCCTATGACGCTAATCATCAATTGGTCACGAGCTCCGTCATTCCAAATCTGACCCTCATGAAGGCGCCAGCGCCATTGTCCGTAAATCAGATTGCAGCACAGGCTCATCCACGCATCTATCTCACCCCGACGCGTCTCGCAGAGATTCGTGCAAAATCGACGAATGATCTAACCGTCCAACGTTTCTGGAGTGAAACCAAGGGCGTCGGATATTTCTTAAACGCGCTCAAAACAAATCCCGATCCGACCACAACGGCTTTCTCAAACCAAGTCTATGATCCCGAGAGCTACATTCCAGCCCTCGGATTGTGTTATCAATTGAAGAAAGATTCCGACACAGCCACCGCCACCAAATGTGCCGACGCCGCCAAAAAATTAACCATGAGCATGGTCAATGCGTATAACTCGGGCGCTCGTTCTTTCTCACGTGACAGTGGCTATGATATCCGATTCGGTTTGCGCAATATGATGCTGGCCTATGATTGGATCTACGAAAAATTCACTCCAACCGAACGCGCGCTCATTGTGAAAACTTCAACCAATTGGGTTGATTGGTATACCAATGCGCCAGGTTATTCCTCAAAACGTCCCGTTCAAAACTATTATGCGGGATACCTTCAAGGCTTAACGCTCACCGCATTCGCCACTGCCGGAGACAATGCAGACAGCAATCGTCTGCTGACATTGCTGCGCACCAAGCTCACCAATGAAGTTCCCGTCATCAATCAAAGTGCCTGCGGCGGCGATTGGCCAGAAGGTTGGAATTACGGTCCATATACCGTGACAGAATTCGCACTCATCAACCAAACCCTAAAAGATGCCGGTGAAGATTGGAGTTTTAATTTCGACTTCATCCAGCCTCTCGCTCGCAGCCTGACCTATCAAGTGACGACTGATCTGAAGACAACAGTTCCCTTCGGCGACTACTCCGGCGACTATGCCCACTTCATGCGTCCATCGCTCTTGTCTGTCATGAGCCTGACGACGGATGGAGCCTTAGCAACAAGATTGTATAACAACATGATGGCAGACCCAGCCAGTGACATTCATGTTGCGAGCAATCGCGGTGATACCTTTTACGAAATGATTTTCGGAAACACCACCCAAAGTTCCAATGTTTCCGGACTGCCGCTCTCATATCTGAACACCGGTACTGGCCGCTTCTTCTCAAAATCTTCGCTCACCGATCCAGCCGGCTATCAAGTCACGGCCGAAAACATGAGCTATTCCTTCGACCATTACGGCTTCTCCAATGGAGATGTCCAACTCTTCCAAGGCTCAACCTGTCTCATCTGTTCTTCGGCCTATCGTGGCAACAGCTTTATCGGCCTCGGCTCCACCAAAGATTTTTCAACCTATCTCGTAAATGGGAAGGGGACGGTCGTGAATCGCAATAATCAAATGCTCTTCAACAAAGAAACTGGCACCTATTCAGCCCTCGGGATGCGTCTCGAATCTTCCTGGGCAGCGAATCGTTTCGACGAAGGCATGATGAGTAGCGCCATGCCGCTCGACTATCTCATCCGCGAAGTCGTCCATGTCCGTCCAGGTATTCTCATCGTCCGCGATCTGCACCGACGCCGTCATGCAAGCGATACCTTAGTCGGCTATTGGCACTTGGGTTCAAGTCAATCCGTCCAGACGATTGGAAGCGGCCAATATAAAGTCGGCACATTAAATATCTCGACCTTCACCCCAGCAGGGATCACAAATACGTTTTCATCGGATGTGGATCGTTCAAATACAAAAATCGGCACTCTCATGACTCAGACCTTCCCAAGCAGCGTGAATCAAATGGAAGTCGTCTCAGTCTTCTCAGAAGTCGTCACGGGCATGAGCTATGCAAACGGTGCATTAAAACTCTCAAATGGCCAATGTGTCACCTTCGCAAATGGAGATGTAAATGTTGCGAGTTGTGCATAAGAAAGGCAAAAGCTGGAGCACAAAGATTCTCCAATAAAAAATCCCCCCGATGTCCATCGGGGGGATTTTTTATTTTATTTCATTGCAATTTCAGTCGAGAGCTTAATTGGAGCAGCCTGCTTAATTTCAAGCGGCTTATTCCAAAAGTAACGTCCTAAGCTAAGCGACTTAGCGGCATACCCATTATTCACATTACAGCTATTGTGACATTGCACAGCATAGCTCACATACTTTGGATAGCTATTGCGTTCCAAATAGGTAATCGTCCAATTGGCTGAACACACAAGGTCTTCAGCACAGGCAACCGGAATCTTATGAAGTTTATAATGGATTTGAAAGTAACCACGAGCACGACCATTGTCACCAATGACCGTTGAACGATTTGAAGATTCCTTCCAAAGCATGCCCAAAAGCGTCTTCGCACAATCCTCACCATAGCCATTCGTCTGACACACATTCAACAAAACTTCCTGAACAGTCGGCTGAACCGCTGGAACAACTTCTGGCACAGGTGCCGGAGCATCCTGAGTCATGATTGTTTGGTTCGCGAGAGTAATGAGGTTGTTTTCTTGTGCAGCGAAAACTTGGTTATTGGTTAAGGTAAGAGCCATCAAAAGAACCGCGACGGCCTTACGCTGGCTAACCGTAATAATGAAGAAGTTTTTGAGTGTTTTCATAATATATTGGGGTTGCCAAGATTCGTTGAAAAACACGGTTTCGAATCAATGACCGAGCATTAAACCATATTTTGACCATTTTGTCAAGGGGGTAGGGTAGATATTGTGGCTAAGTTGAGCGAAATTTGGTGAAAGTTAGCCAAAAAAAGAATAGCCAAAACAGCTCTGTTAAGAGCTTCGGTCCAAAATAGCTCAATTCAAACGATATAAGCTCGTAAAAGCTCGATTTTTGGTATAGTCTTGTTGGTATGAAAATTTCTCTCGAGCACATGGCAGGTTTTTACGGAAAAACCGAAAATGCTTCCTCCTTTGGAAGCCCAGCCAAGACTATTGAACGTCTCGCCGAGCTCTTACCCTCCGGTTCCGTCCTCGATTTGGGAGCAGGGGATGGGCGTCACGCGCTCTATCTCGCAGACAAAGGCTTTCAAGTGAATGCCGTCGACATCTCCGCCGCTGGTCTCGAAAAACTCCAGCGCATGGCTGAATCCCGCGGTCTCAAAATCCAAACCACCGTCGCCGATGTCTCAACCTATTCCATCGACACCGATTACGAAGCAATTATCGTCGTCCATCTTTTCCAATGTCTGAACGAGGAAGCCTCAATGCGTCTGATGAATGAAATGAAAGCACACACCAAGCCCGGCGGCATAAATGTCATCCACCTTTTTACCAAAACCGGCGATCGTCCACGTTTAGACAAGCAAGAAGATCCAACCGCCTTCTACGCCGACGACAATTGGACCAAAGATTTCTATCAAGATTGGGAAATCATCGAACACGAATCAACCAACGGTCCCCTCATCGGAAAATTCAATCAAGATGGCACGCCGATGACAAGCGTGAGCGAAAAGATCATTGCGCAAAAACCTTTGTAAAAAATAAGCGGTACTTCATGGATCACCTCTAAAAAATCCCCACAGAAATGTGGGATTTTTTTAAAGAACTACCAGAAATTAATACGTGATAGTTACATCCGTGAATCTCCAGTTTAATAAACTGTAAGCGAGTCCAATGATCGCTGAAAGTGGAATCATCAACAAAAAGAAAAATAGAGCATTTCTAGCTACCATAAGTATTGGCCTCCAGACAAAAATCCAAAGCGTCCGCAGAGGACGCTGATTCATTGACTTCAATGTATCCACGGTATGAAGTGTTACCGTATTCACAGTAAGTGCAGTCTGCATCTTTTGTCTCTGAAGAAAAAACTGAATAAGGAATGCGGCGAAGATCAAAGGGTATGGAGAGAGCGCCGCTATTGGTTTTAAAAAGCCTCCATAGGCTACCCCATTAATCCGAATATTTTGATACGCGATCGAAGCCATGTAAATAAAGATCAGGATATTAATGATCTTCCAAAGAATATCCAATTGCGTCTGCGGGGCATGTTCAGGTATTACAATTGCAGTCTTGCGAGAAGCGTTCAATTTCTTTTTCTTTGAGGCGGATGGGTCCATACACGATAAGAATTGAAATATAGTGTATATCAATCAATCAAAAACAGCGAAAAAAACGACAATCTAGGTTGTCGTTTTTCGTATATCGCAGATCGTCCCAGTTCCTACATCCCACTCATATCATTCCATGTAAGGACCTCGACATACGCCCCTGACATCTCGGTCTATACCCCCGCTCCCGCCCGGCCTCCGCCGACGGGAGTTTTTGTTTTCTACGTGCCCCCAGGTATACTCCGCTCATGAAAACGCTCAAAGAATATATTCTGGTCGCTATCTTTAGTTTTGTATTTATAGCAGGCGGCACTCTTCTCATGAGTCAATCATATCAAGAGGCTAAAGGAACCACAGAAACCGTCGGAAAAGTCGTCGATGTCTCATCGTATATCGGTAGGAAGGGCGGGAGAATGTATACTCCCGTGATTGAGTTTTATACCCCAGATGGAAAGCCTCATCGCTTTACGGCCAGTATCTCAAGCTCATGGCAACCTCAGATTGGAGATATAAAGCCGATTCTGTATAAGCCAAACGCTCCAGAGCTGGCTATCGTGAAGAGTATTTTTGATCAATATATTTTTCCAGGAATATTCATCGTCTCAGGTGCGCTGGTTCTTTTTCTTTTTGGAGCCCTTGATCCACTGATTGCGGCACGCAATCGCAAAAAAGAACGAAGACTTCGCTCGATCGGCCGACCGATTCAAGCGCAAATAACCGGTGCCGCTAAAACGGGATATGTGTCGAATCGAATAGCCTACTTTGCGATCTCCGCCCAATGGATAGATACAACAACGAATAAAATCCATCTCTTTGAGAGCTTCGCTGTCCCTTTTGACCCAGTCTCAGCCATCAAAGGCAGAAAAGAAGTCACGGTCTACATAAACCCCTCAAATTCAAAAGATTACTGGATGGACACGTCTTTTCTACCAATAATCGCTCAATAAGGCCTATTTCGAGCCCCCTCCTTCCAATCTTCTGCTATTAGTGTAGGCTATAGGGTATAACCAATGACGGGGATCGTCTTTGCTTACTTAAAGCAAATATCCCGCATGTCGCAAGAACGTGTCATTGGTGCAACAAACATATGAAGGGTATTATCTCAGGTACAAACGAAAAGGGTTTTGGTTTCATCACTCCAGACGGCATGGAAGACAACAAGTCCAACAATGTCTTCTTTCACTCATCGGCTCTCGATGGTGTCGTTTTCGAAGATCTCAAAAAGGGTGACGCAGTCACATACGAGACAGAATCCTCCGACAAGGGTCCTCGCGCCGTCGGCGTGAAGCGCGCCTAGTCGCACTGGTTCGATCCAAAATCCGGCCTCTAGGGGCCGGATTTTGTTATCCCAATAAAAAAATCCCCCGTACACAGCGGGGGATTTTTTATAACTCTATTGCAGTGGAAGCGGATCTCCAATCCGATATGAAGAAAAAAATGTCACCGGAATATCTTTCACAAATCCTGCCCAGCCTTCGCCATAGAGTTCGCGCGCCCGTCCCTCGGTTGGAATCCAGCGCAAAGTCCCAATCGCATCAGCCACAAGATACACTCTCGGATCAGATTCGATCTTTACGAGCGAACCGGTCTTGAGTGTGATATTGGAGCTCAGTCGATAAGCTGCCAAATTTTCTGTCGACAAAGTTGTCACGCCAGAAAAATCACTGAACCACGAAATATAAGTCGCATCATTCGGAAATACCGAACGGGTTTGATCGCTCTTCAAACAATAGACCGTCGACGACTCCGCGCTTTTCGCAAGGAGCTGACAATTCAAACTCTCCGGAGCAACATAGGCCTGCGGAGCCTCATACCGTTCCAGATCAGCATGAGTGATATAGGTTTTCGAGGCATTCGCACCAAGCGTGTCCAGCCAAATAATGACATTGCGAATATCAACCAATTCAAAGGCAACCGGTTTATCGACAGCTTCATCATTCGCATTAATATCATACACAATCCCTCTCGCCAGTCCCACGAGATGGTTTTGCGCATTCACTCCAGGTCCACCTGATGACCCATGTCCAATAAAAGCCTGCGTCCGAATCGTTCCATCCTCCAATGTAGAAATTGTCCCAGTAGAAACAAATTGACGACCATCTGCCTCACGCGGATAAGCGATGAGCGTCAGCGGATCATTCAACTTTGAAAATTCATCCGTCAGCAGAAAGGGGAATGACGGCAATCCTTCGCCTTGCAGGAGACGTCCAATCTTCAGAATCGCAAAGTCTCGATTATTCGATCCATCATAGACATAGTGCTGGCCAGTCGCTCGATAAAAAATAGTTGGCTCATAGGTCTGATCGCTAATAAATCCAAGTACGCACGGATCCGGCTTATTCGTTTTCTCATTCAACAAAACATGCGCATTCGTCAGAACATATCCCTCAGTCCCATTAACAACCACGCCCGTACCCTGCCGATCGCCACATTGGACAATCACCGAAGCCTGCCGAACGTTAAATGGAATCTCAGCAGCAAGCGTCGGTATCCCAAGAGAAAGAAGGGTAATGGCGATGAGCGCTGTCCTAGCGAAAGAAGATGGAGTAAGCATATGACTTACTCATATAGTAGAACGTCTAACGCTATTGTCATAGCAAGAGCGACGTGAGGCTAAAACAGGATTAAAGTCTTGTCTACGGATTCGCACTCTCCAATTCCGCCGATCCAAAATTCCGCGAAAATCGTTTGCACCAAATACTCACAATCGATCCGTCTTTTACCGTCGTCCCTTTTGGCAAAACATACACCTGATTCCCAACATTTCCCTTCAGTCTCGCGATCTCAATAAATGAACCCTCCTTAACCGCCGCTCTGACCGTCCCATTTTCCGTATTCGCTGCAGACACTAAATAAACAAATAAATCAGGACCATTCGTCACCGAAAAATCAGACAAGACGAGAAGAGATTCACCATCTTTTTCCATCACCGATGCTTTTCCTTGAATCGTATAAGTTGAATCACCCTGCACAAATTCACCCGCAGCAATTGGCATAGCGGATACTTGCGCGATCGGCGCATCCGGTTGAGTCGCAGGAGGAGTCGCAGTCGGCGCAATAATCGCTGAAGAAGTCGCTGCAGGAATCGACTCAACAAAAACAGGAATGTCCTCATTCACGACAGTATTCATAAATAGAGCCTGTACTCCGAAAAAACCAAAAGCCAGCCAAGCTCCTCCAATAAGCATAAGCAATCCCAGGGCAATAAAAACCGGCGAGACTTGTTTCATATATATAATGATAGCATTCGCGCTTTTATATTTATCCTGCGCACGGCAAAAGGGTTCTTTCCCAAGTTTTATCTATAGAGCATAGACGATATGCGATAAACAAAAAACACACCCGCCAATGAGACAGGTGTGCCTCAAGGTGAGTGTGCAATGCCAGCTAATCAGCTGGTCTTAAAGGTTCTCTGCCGAAGCAGCGCGCGGATATCGTCGAGCAGGACTACTCCACCGAAAAAGATCGTCTTCGACCCAATCACCCAGATCAGTGCGAGTGATACGATATGGGCCAGACTCGGCTTGATCGGCTCGAGTTTCAAGCTCAATGCCATTCCAACGATCCCCGTCAGAACAGCTGCATAACATGATACAGAGTGAGACCAGAATCCGGACCAGCGATCAGTGATCGCGTCGATGAGGATATCCCCCATAAACGCAAGCTGATACAAGATGCATCCGTAAAAGACAATCCAGCCTATCGTAATGGAATCCATCCGAGACCTCCGAGCAAAAAGGGCGCTTCCGAAACGGCAGCTCCGTTTCAGAAAAAGCTACCATAAATAAGAGTTTTGTCAAGCTTCAAGCCATTCGAAGTGTGTGACAAGAAAGGTTCTCCTTTCGGTCATTTCCTGTAAGATACCGGCATGAAACGCATCTCTATCAGCGGGCTTCTCGCAGCCCTGATTCTTTTTCCGCTCAGCGCTCACATGGTTGCGGCTGCTCCCCAGACAGGCTCCCTCATCAAAGCCTCCGGTCCCACTGTCTATTATTATGCCGCAGACGGAAAACGCTATGTCTTCCCAACAGAAAAGACATTCTTTACTTGGTACAGCGATTTCTCAGGGGTAAACACCATCACAGATAGTGAGCTCGGCGCGATCCCTGTTGGCGGAAATGTCACCTATCGACCAGGTACCCGACTGATCAAAGTCACCACCGATCCCAAAGTCTATGCCGTCGATACCGGGCGAAAACTTCGCTGGATTCAAACAGAGCAAGCCGCGAATCAATTATTTGGAGCAGGTTGGAATACAAAGATCGATGATCTTCCAGATACGTTTTTCATAAATTACGATCTCGGCGCGCCTATCGCGCAAGCTTCAGATTATTCACCAAACACGGTGAGTAATGCACATCCAACAATTCAAACAACATTAAGTTCCACATTCCAAACGGTTCCTGCGGCCAATGCTGCCGGTGCATTTGGATGGGGGAGTTACATGGACACAAATATTAATGCTTCAAGTTTCTACGGAAGCGATCATACCGTCGCGCTCTGGTTTCTCCCACAATATGAACGAGCCTATGAAGGTCCACTCGTCTCAAATGTCGGTTCCGGAAAGCTACTGATCGAACAAGGCGATTATCTCATCGGCGGCGGAAAACCAAACATTCTCGTAAACTATGGCGGCGCCATCGGCCGCTATGCCATCCCTGATCCGGCCTACTATCCCGCCGATGTTCCAGAATGGATAAATACAACGCATGCGCCAGGACTCCCAGCTCCGGTCTGGAGACATCTCGCCGTCACCCGAAGCGGAAATACCGTCAAAGTCTATCTCCAAGGAGTCCGTCTCTGTCTCGAAGGGAAAACTGGCTGCACCGATCTCATAGCTCCCACCACAAATCTTCCAACCGGAAATCTTCGTCTTGGAAAACGCGTCATCAGTTCCGCCGAGAGCGAAACCCAGTTTTATGGCTTCATCGACGATGTCGCAATCTTCAATGTGGCTTTAGCTCCGAGCCAAATCTCAAATCTCATCCAAGCTAGAAAATTAAACGGCTCTGAATCAAGTTTGATCGCCGGCTATACCTTCGACGGAAATGCAAAAGGCGTCTTACAACAAGTGCCGTCAAAAAAAGGAACGTCTTATGTCGTCAATCTCAGTGAATCACGCAGTAGCAGTATAGATGCACCATTGCTTCCAAAGCCATTCCAAAGTGGAGAATATGCCCTCCCACTGGCAAAAGGCGATGTCTGGCAAGTTCTCCAAGCCTTCAATTCCTATGGCAGCCATCAAGGTTATGCCGCATTTTGTTGGGATCTCATCTTTGTTCCTGAGAATGCACCGAGAGGCCAACCGCAACTTTCCTCACTCCCAAGCAATGACCACGAAATCCATGCCGTAGCCGCCGGAACCATCGAAGAAATGAAAATGACGGCACCGCAAAGCGGAGGAAGTAATATCTTGATTCGACATGCGCCAAATGAATATTCCGGCTATCTCCACATGAAGCTCGGCACAGCCAGTGTTGCTACCGGTCAATCTGTCGAACGCAGCGCCCCAATCGCCATCTCCGGCGATGTCGGAACCCCCGGCAACCCTCACCTCCACTTCGCCGTTTCCAATAATCCAGAAAGCAAACACGACAAACTCATCACCTTCCCGGTCGCCTTCAGCAATTACGAAGCCTCCGACGACTACGGCAAAACCTGGTACTTCGTTGCTAACGGTATGCCACGAGCAGGCCAGTGGGTGAGACGGTAATCATCAAGCTACAAATAATATGTCAGCAAACATCATCAAAGTTGGTGCCGGAGTCGTTATTTTAAAGGATGGAAAAACCCTTCTCCTCAAGCGTAAAGGTTCACATAGCGCTGACTGTTGGGGATCAGCAGGTGGCCATGTCGAGTTCGGCGAAACGCCAGCCGAAGCGGTGAAGCGCGAAGCCCGCAAAGAGCTCGGGATCGAAATCGGTAATCTCAAATTCGTTTCATGCGCAAATCTCTTAAAAGAGGGTAGACACTATATCGATATTTCCTTCACGGCCGATATCATTTCGGGTGAGCCCACCATTCTTGAGCCAGAATTTGCAGAAGATCTCCAATGGTTTTCCCTAGATAAATTGCCAGAACCATTATTCGAGCCCGTCCGTATTGTCTTAGATAGTTTAAAAACAGGACAAGCCTATTTTGAAATGACACCATAAATATATGGACGGAACCATTCGCGCCAATATCTATCCCGGCCTCGCCGTCGTGATCGTCAAAAAAGAAGATCAAGGTTCTGGCAAAGGGACACAGGGAATTGTTCATGATATCTTGACGAGCGCTCCCGTCCATCCGCGCGGCATCAAAGTCCGCCTCGAATCCGGCGAAGTCGGTCGCGTGCAATATATCGAAACATAGGTGCTTGTTTCGCGTCAGCGTGTTTGTGACGTATCATTATATATATGTCCGTTCGACGATTCCCCAATGAAAACTCGATGAAGCGCCTTGTACGGGTTGCTCTGGTTTCTTTTTTTCTCTGTATGAGCTTGGTCAGATTGAATTCAGCAGAAACCAAAGCCGCTGTTCCAGTCATTAATTACGCTCCAACGATTGACACGCTCTTTGTCTCCGACAAGCCAAAGATCGGAAATATTTCCCTCACAGGGTTCACACCGAACGAAGGACGGATGAAAACACTCTATGTTCGTGGAACCATCACGGATCGCAATCGTTGCACGGATCTAAAAACGGTTGAGATCAAAGTCTATCGATCCGGCGTCTACAATACCTGCACCCAAAACTTACTTTCCTGCTATGCCACTTCAACAAGTATTTTTACGAGCTGTAATCCAACCGGTGACAATGTCGCTTCCTTCGAAGCGAGTGTAGACATCGCCTATTTCGCCGATCCAACAGATCCAGGAAGCGAAAACGCAAATGAATATTGGTTTGCTGAAGCTACCATTCTTGATCAAGATCTCACGCGCTACACCGCTTCAACCCATTTTGAATTAAACAGCCTGGCCGCGGTCGAAGCCATACAAGATATTTCCTATGGCACGGTCGCGCTTGGAAAAATTTCAAATCAGCAAGCGATTGGATTACGCAATGCAGGAAATCGTAATGTTCAAGGACGTGTCAGGGCTAATGAGGATTTTAAATCCAATCGAAAAGGTTTTAAAAATATTCCTTCAACGCAAGTTCGCATTTCCTTAAAAGATGATTTCAAGTGGATCGAAGGCGCCCCAATCGGTCGCCAAGATATCGAGCTGCCTATCAATCTCTCAAGACAACTCTCAGAAAAAACGCCATTAATCAAAAATGCTTTTCTCCGTCTCCAGATGCCCGAATCCGCGGTGGGCGGAACCTACACGAATACGCTCACCTTTACCGCTTGGGCCTACTAACCATTCGCATCGTCATTCTCAGAGTTTTTCGCGTCAATCTCCCCGAGCAATGTAAAGTTCAATCAAACAATCACAAAGAAAAGAGTTCTATACATACAGTGAATGAAGTGCCCTATAGTATTAAGGAATCATGAAACAAATAAAGAAAAAATAATTCAAAAGAAGATTAACAAGAATAGAAGTCCAGAAAATTTCTTACAGAAATGGATTTTAAAGAAGAAAAACACTAGATTCTTTAGGAATTTTTGCTATACTGGTGCCATCTATGTTTAGTGAGCAGCGATCAATGGAATCAAGAGGACACGCTTCAAGCATTGATGTCGAACACATCGACGATGGAAAAAAAGAATCGCCAGAAGATGAGCAACGTACCTTTCAAGAGAATCGCTGCCGAGAACGCTTCGTGAAAGAGCACATCATGAAGGCCGATCTAAACATCTTACAAAAGTTCAGCGCGCTAGATTTTATCGCAAACCAGCCTGGACCATGGAGAGAGAATAACGGAGCAGATATCACCGTCGCCAAATCAAGCATTGAAAGAGAAAAGTGGAGAGTCTCTTTCAATGTGATCCTTGACGGTCACGAAGCACAGCGGATTGATGTCGTCGTTCCACTGTCTTCCTGAAAACTTCAGCTAAAAAACCAGTAGATCACAAGTCTACTGGTTTTTTAGATCTGAGCTTTCAGCTTAGTTTTCAACTCAAACTTTATCCGAGGCTGGGCCATATACCTTGCCAAAATCACTATTTTCTGCTAGGGTAAAAAAATCCTTGTATTTCAAGGAAGCACCTTCCCAAGAAGGGGAATCAAGATGGACAAAGGTATAGATTTTTCTCGGAGATCGGCCTCAGAAGCTCAGCCTGCTTCCACGGCCCCAGCCGAGCCAGATTCCAAGAATAGCTCTCTTTCCTTGACCGTCGTATACCGCTTTCTCTTCGAGCAGAGCTCAGCGGCCAAGACGGTACCGGAGAATTTCAAGCGACCTTTTCCGTTCATCAAGGACCCAAAGAAGCTCATCGTCGATAGATATGGCTCATCGCTTCTCATCGCCGCGCGAGTTCTAGAAGAGCTCAAGAAAAAGGACTTTACTCAGGAAGGTGCGCATGGAGCCGCTCCAGGAATTTACCTGCTGGTGCATCCCGATGAAGCGTTCTTTCAATCATCGAATCCCATTCAACAGCCAAAGGCTGAAGTGATGAAGCCAGCTCAACCCATCGCTCAACAAGTCTTCCGACCCGTTCTGCTCACACGGCCAGAGCCAAAGAAAGCCGAAGACGGATCCCTCTACTATAAGCGTCCAAAGGGCCGGCGCAGCGATGCGCAAGCTCAGGAGGCGAAGCTTCTTCGGGAACAACATCTCTATCTTCTGTATGAGCACCTGTGGAATGTCGCGAGCAAAAGGACAGGGATCCAGATCGAGCTGCCCGCAGAATTTCTGGCGGAATCAGCTATCGGCGTTTACCTCACGCAAGCCGAACATCTCCACGCTCTGGACCAGATGGCGAAGCAGAAGTGGATCAAGCTGAAGACGGACTACTCGGAAGCGACGGTTCTGAAGCCGTTTTCCGAAGTCGCAAAATTTGTCCCCAACAAGGGTTCGCCCGCTACCGTTCCTTCCTCTGCTCCAGCGAGCGGTCCAACATCTCCGAAGAGCGTTCAGCGAAGACTGGAAGCTCTCGAAACGGAGAACCGTGAGCTGACACGGCGAAACCAAGAGCTCGATCAGAAAGTCGTTTCCCTCGTGAAACTGTTCGATACGATAAAGTCAGGTCTTTCAACCTTGGCTGAACAAGCAGCTAAAGCTCTGATCGATAAAAAGTGAAGTTAATCTCTCCCTCCCGTCTCTCATAGACGGGATTTTTTGTATAAAAATAAGAAAATATTGGCTATGAGACTCAATCGAGTCTCATAGGGCTAAACATTGCTATTCCTCACCGATGAGCCTATGCTGATCACATAATTCAATTCATTTAGTCTTACAGCGATATGGATACTCAGTCACCAATGCCCCGTGTCGATGCGACACTTCATGAAGAGCGTCTCCCAACACATCGTATTAAACCTCTGTATCGAACGACGCAAGTCATTTGGTACATTTTGGCCGTCATCGAAATTCTATTAGCTTTTCGTTTTATCTTAAAGCTCCTCGGAGCAAATGCCGGTGCTGGTTTCAGCCGATTCGTTTATTCCATCACCTGGTTATTCGCTGAACCTTTTCTCGTTGTGTTCCGTCCAAGCCAAGTGCAAGGAAATATCTTTGAATGGTCGACCTTGCTCGCCATGGCCGTCTATTTCCTCATCGCCTGGATGATTGTGAAAGCGCTCATCATGGCAAAGCCGGTCTCAACTCAAGAAGCAGATGAAAAGTTGCCAAACCAAGAAAAAATGTAAATTCCAAAAAAGCTCCCGATGCAAGTCGGGAGCTTTTAAAATAGGAAAGGAAAATTTACTGCTGTCCCATCGCCAGCAAGACGAGTCCTACGATAACTCCACCGCCAGCAATGAGTTTTTCATGCCAATGCCTTTCTTTAAAAACAGCTTTACCAAACAAAATGGACCAAAGCATCGCCGTCGAGCGCGAAATAGCCACGATGATCGAAGCGGGCGCTAATAATAGGGCATAACTTGTGAGGACATCTGCTAATCCATAGCTTGCCGTTTGGATGATCAATAGCTTCGTATGACGTTTTGCTGGTTTTAGTTTTTTCCACGTCGACGCCATCCAGATGCCAATACCCGCTACCAGTGGCGCCAAAAGAATAAGCTGAGCCGCTGCAACGCTTGTTCCCAAGTCCAAAACGTATTTGAATAAAGCTAAAGCAATAGCGGCATTTATAGATGTAAACAGCGTAATTCCAACGCCACGTTTTTCTATCCCATGCTGACGATGGAGCCAGACCATGCTGAGAAACATGATGACCATCGCAAAAAATGATATCGGTGAAATCGAAGATGTCGTACAGAGATCAATGAGGGCTAGGATTGGAATAGTTAATGTGCGAATCAAGCAATATGTTGAACGGTTCGTCTGTTGAATAGCGATTGTTGAGGTCACGGTATGAGCGGCATTCAGCACGATGAGCAAGAGCAGAATGGGGATTGTTTGCGGAGCGACGCTAAAAGATCCTGGAAAAAGTAAGCTAATAAACGCAAAATACGCCATCGTCCACGTATTATTCAAAAGGCACATCAATGCCGGACTTTCCCATTTTTTGGTCATTGCAAATTTTCCAATCGAACTCGAAACTTCGACAAAAAAGGATGCGAAAGAAACCAAGAGGACGCTAAGCATGAGAGGATGATACCAGTTGTGCGCCTTAAAGCCTTTTTCTGTTATATTGAGGAGATATGCAGATCAAAGAACTCGGCCATGTCGTTCTCTACGTTTCTAGCTTAAAGCGTTCCGCCGATTTCTATCGCGACACACTTGGTTTCAATGAGATTTTTCGTGGTCCTGGCGTCGCAGCCTTCTCTTCTGGCCGTACCCATCATGAACTACTCTTAATCGAAATTGGTGGAGCTCCTGAAGAAAAGGCCTATCCGAAGTCAGGCCTCTATCACATCGGTTTGAAGATCGGTAATGGTCCCGAAGCGGCGAAACAAACCTATCGTGAACTCATCGAAAAAAAGGTTCCCATTGTCGGCACCGGCGATCATGGCATAACCCATAGTATCTATATCCTCGATCCAGACAAAAATGAGCTCGAGCTTTATGCCGATGTCTCCGAGGAATGGAAGAAAAATCCCCAAGCGATCATGACCCCTGTCCGCGGATTGGATCTGACATAGGAATACATTGACAAAAAGCTCAAAGCGATGTAATTGTTGTGTACGATTGAACCTTTTGAGTCAACGGAGGGCAAATGATTTTTAAGGAAAGGCCGCCAAAATTCAAATCGTCTTTTCGCGCCGTTGGTTGCTTGATCATCCACGGTGGAAAGTTCCTACTCTTGCATCGCGTGAGAGACAAGACCTGGGGAGCTCCAGGTGGTGGCGTAAACCCCGGCGAGGATGACCTCACGGCGATAAAGCGTGAGATCAACGAAGAGACGGGGATGATTTTTCACAAGAAAGATCTTCGTCTTTCAACGACAGTCTTTGTTCGCAACAAGCTCACAGGAGATTTCGAGTATGTCATCTTCTCTTACGAGCTCCCAAAACTGATCCCGATTGTCTTGAGTCGAACGGAACACGATACCTATTACTGGTTCACGCCGGAGCAAGCGCTCAAGTTGCCGACGCTTATTGCGGACATGGACGCCTGCGTGAAGCTCTTTTTCAGAACGAAGCTGAATCCAAGCGGTGTTCCATCTTCTCGATAAATTTTTGAAACGCATGCCTCAAGCAAAGTCAGCTGAGCTATGCGTTTTTTTGTAACAACGAAGTTCGCACCCTTGACAAAAACCCAATAAAAATGGTATCGAACAAATGTTCATCGACCTGTCTCTCCTCCGGTGAACAGAAAGAAGAGTTCGAATGGAAAAGCAAACAGTCTATACGATTCATCGCCGCGGAAATCCATTCTATGAGCGCACGATTCGCATCACGAGCAACCAAGGTCGTGTCGCCTACATCGATCCGCAAGAAGAAGTGCTCCGTGCGACCGGTTTGCTGCTTGATCGTCATCGTTGCATCTTGGATTTTGCTGAAGGTCTGCATCACGCGGGTTCGAAAGTGTTTATCGAAACGAACTTTGCTGGAAGAAAGAGTCTCATGAATGGCCGCGTCGAGATCAAATCTCAAGGGGTCTTCCGTTACTCTTATTATGCCGTCGGTTTTGTTTGGGGAATGGGAGTTTGGATCGATATGATGAGTGCCTTGCAGCAGAAGGTGATGCCAAATTGGCGGCATGACATGCTCGAACGCATCGGGCTCGATTGCTCTGTAAACCCCTATACCGAAGCCTTTAATTTCTTCCTGTAGTCCATCGTCACTTAGCGTACGTCGAACCTTAAGTCTTAAAAAGATTGGGATATCACCAATCTTGTATCCAGGTTTTCTCTTCACTCATTTACGATGAATAGAAAAACCACTTTTTGAGGGATTCATATCTTTTATGAATACATCCCTCCAAGGCAGACTGTCTATCTCAGATGGACAATGTGTTTTGGATCATGGTGCAATACACGCAAATGAATATTCTGATTCTCTGCTCTTACGGAAAAAATCGAAGTCGCTTTTTGGCGAGCTATCTTTATGAACAGGGATATCAACAGGTGGATTATGATGGGGTTAAACATGCAGACCCGAGCATCGTTCAAAAAAAGATTGATCTCGCGGACATTATTATAACCGTCCATCCAGATGTCGCTTCAGCCTTACATGAACAATTCAAGATTGCAGATCAACAAGTGATCGAATTAAACGTCGATGATCGTCCTGAGATCATCTTACCAGGACAAAAGGATCTTGATGGAAAAACTTGGCTGAGCCTTCAACAGGGTTTGGTTTATCCAAAGCTTATGGAAGGGCTTGAAAAACATCTTCCCTTAAAAAAGAGGGGACAATAGTAAGTCAAAAACTTACTCAGACTGCCGATTGACGAGATTATTTTTTCGAGTTGTAATCCCGCTATTCGCGTTCCTACTCTCTCATGAGGCCTCATGGACGACTGGCAAATAAAAGAAATAAAGAAAAAATTCTGCAAAGAGTTTAGAGATCATCGTTTCGGTCGACTCAACGGAGCAAGCGTCCTCGTGACGAGTTTTAGCTCAACGGTCGAGATGCCGGCAGCCCTTCTGATTAAGTGCATGAAGGGAAAAGCGCCGACAGGCTCAAAGCTGAAGGAACTTCCCGAAACCTATGAAGGCCTCCCGGTCTACTACAAGCCGAGCTACCGCTAATCTGCCTCCTCTCCGAGGCGGTTTTTTGTAAAGAAATACCAGCCCTTTCGGGCTGGTATTTCTTACCTTTTTTATTTCCCCGCCATCGCCACCGTTCCCGTTCTCTGCAACTTGTTCCATCCATAGCGTTGGCCACGAATCATGGCAAAGATAGCGCGGAGAATGGTGATGTACAAGAACTGACGATAGTAGAAGCGTTGGATAAAGATGAAGAGCATGAGACGAGGTGGTTTCTTCTCGAGGAGGAAGGCGAAGACCGAACCGATAAAGTCGATCGCCGTGAAGAACAAGTAGCTCCAGAACAATAGAGCGAATTCACCTTTAAACAATGCAATGATAAAGATGAGATCTCCCATCGGCGCCAAGAGCGGAAAGATAATTTGGAAGATAAAGATATTCGGCAAAGCGATCCAGCCCACATTTCCTTTGAAGAACAAGTTGGCATGCTTCCCAAGACATTGGAATGTTCCAAAGCTCCAGCGAAAACGCTGCTTTGCCAAGTCACGCATATTGTCTGGTGCCTCGGTGAGCGAACGGGCTTCTGGGGCATACACAATCTTTGCTCCACTTGCGAGCAAGCGAATCGTAAGGTCGGCATCTTCGGTCAATGTGTCATCGGCATACCCACCGATGGCCAAGACGCGCTTTTTTCTCCAAGCGCCAGTTGCACCTGGCACCACGCTGATGGCATTCAATTCTTCAAATGCACGACGGTCAAAGTTTTGAGCCGTAATGTATTCAAGTGTTTGAAACCCAGTCAATAAGTTGTGCGTGTTTCCAACCTCAACATTGCCACACACCGCGTCGACTTTTGGATCCGCAAATGGTCGGATCAATTCATCAACCGCTTGCGGCATGAGCATCGTGTCCGCATCAATCGTAACCACAATGTCATATGTCGCACGGCGCATACCCAAGTTGAGAGCGGTCGCTTTTCCACCATTCGTCTTTTGAATCAATCGAATGCGTGGATCGTCTTGGACAAAACGTCGAACAACTTTGGCGGTATCATCGGTGCTTCCATCATCAATAACCAAAGCTTCAAAGCGACGATGGGTGCTTGCTTGCAATGATTCGATCGTTTTTGCGATCGTCTTTTCTTCATTATATGCCGGGATTAAAACCGTCACATATTTCCGGCTCGCATCTGGATATTTTATCTTCTTCTTGTTAAATGCAGAGCGAATCACGAAGATGCTCATAAACAAGATGCGGGCGAGCGAGAAGGTGGTCGTGATCAAGAAGATCCAGAAAATCGTTGGCCAAACCAAGCGACGAAAACTATTCAGGATTCCACTTGCCGTCGCCATCACCGCTTCATTGCTGCTATAGGATGGCGTTAAAGCCGTTTCATTCACACCCATGGCTTGGTCAATGCGAACAAATTGATATCCTTTTGCTTTAATCTCTGGAATCATTTTTTCGAGCGCAGCCAATGTCGCTGCTTGGTCACCGCCCCCATCCTGCATGGCAATGATGTGTCGTTCAGGCAAAGTGAGTTGTGACAACACATACGAACCAATTCCAGCAGTATCCGCGATATCTTTTTCCGTCAAACGGATATTTGGTGAAATGAGGACATATCCCATTCCATCCACCGTAGAAACGGCAGCTGCTTCCTCAGCAGTATTTGGGGCAAGCGTCGAAAACAAGAGGGTATGACGACGTGTTGCATTTTCAATCAGACGTTGGGTGGTATTCACCTCATTTCTCAATTGGTCTGGATTGACTGATTTCAAATCCTGTTGTCTATAGCCTAAGTTTCCAATCATGTATCCGCGCTGAGCAATGTTTCGCATCAGATCTGGATATTTTTCTGCTTGATTTCCACGAATAAAGAAGACGGCTGGAACATTCCGTGCAGTGAGCAGATCCATGATTTTCGGAGTCCAAACAGGATCCGGTCCATCAGTAAAGGCAAGTACGACGGATTTTTCTGGAGGAGCATTTCCAACGCGATCCAAGACATAGCCCGTCGGCAAGGAGGAATATTGCGCTTTCTCAATCATGCCAGAGCTATCCTGCGTGAATGTGACTTCACCCTTCGTTGGCTGGGAGCCAAGACGAAAAGCTTCAGAGCGCGTAGCCGAGTAAACCCCATTCAATGCAGGGATCGATCCAAGCGTTTTCGTCGTTGGTTTACGTTCACCAAGAAAACCCCAGACATTTGGATCCTCTGAACCCAAGCGCCACATGGCGAATCCAAGCGCTTGCGTCTTGTTCACGAGCTGCCATTGATTCCAGAGCGTCGGCGCATCCAAGAACCATACGGCATGGGTTCGGCCTTGTTCATCTTCATATCCGAATGCCATGTTCTTTCCATTCGGCGTAAGTTCAGGATGGGCATTCGCATGTGCGGCCGTCGACATAACATCACCAAATGTTAAGCCTGCAGCGGTCGTGGTTGGAGCAAGCTTCCAATCCATGCCATATGAACCTAAGCCAACAATTAATTTATGTTCAGGCACGACTTTCCGAAAATGGGTCAATGTTTCTTCAAACCATGCTTGGCTCGCAATCGGGCCCGGCTCGCCTGAAGCATAGTGCTCACCATGCATGATGACCAAAACGCCATCTGCAATTTGTGAAATTAATTCTGGTTCAAAGGCTTGGTTCCCAGATGGAATCGCAACGATCAGCGGCATCTGTTGTTCTTGCAAAGCTTTTTTGATCTCAAGCAAGAAGCGAAGATATCCATCCGTCGAAGTGCCATCTAAGGTTTCAATATCAACCAAAATTCCAGTTCCGCCATTCGACTTCGTTTGCTCAACGAGTCTCTTTGCGACACAGCTCCGCAAGACAGGATCCTGCATGATCTGCTTTGCTTGTTTGGCGTACATGGTTGCACCTTCACCATCCGTCACGCGTGCAAAGATTGCTGTTCCAGCTTGGCGCATTGCAGCGGTAACATGCGGTGAAATACGTTCATCTAAAACGCAATCTGTCCGACTGAGAAAAAACCAATCTGGAAATACAGCATCAAGATGGGCAGCATTCGTATTGAATGACTGCAGACTATTTGAATCTTGTTGAAGTAAAAACGCGGTTCGTAAGCTTGTGCCTGGTTTTGTGAGTGACGTAAGTGGCTTCGACACAATCGTTGTGTCTTGAAGCAAATTTGGATCAATGGGCGCCGAAACATGCTTCCATTGAGCTTCTGTTCTTGGTTGGGAAACCTTGTCTGAAATAACAATAGGATTCTCCGTGCGAACAGAAGCAGTTGACGATTTCACCAGACCTGGAAGTTGCGGGGTCGTCATGAGAGCCGCAGCTGACAGGCTAAAAAGCACTAAGCCGAACAGAGCCAGAACGGTGAATGAAGCAACGGCAACGCGCCAACGACGGCGAGATGGGTCTTCGAAAATCATATGCGGCTTTTTGATATTGCGTACCAAAAAATGGATCGAGTACGTCAATATCGAATAAAAGTGATTTATCAAAGAACGAATGCCTGCGTAGACCAACGATTGCCACAAAACACACATCTGGCCAAATGTGGGATGGTTTTTCATGGTATGAAAAACCGGACAAACCGTCTCTCGCAATGCTTTTTGTTTTTCGGTACTTCCGGGGGAGTTCAGAACGTACGTCTAGGATGACGCACTCAGCCAGTACTTCTATTAGTCTTCATTATTCCGCCTGAATGAAAACTTTGTCAAGCTGTCAATCAAAAACAAGGTTTATATGAATTGACGACGATCTGAGAAAGAGTCATGCTAACTCTAGAGAAAAGCTCATTTTATCGAAGGTAAAACCTAAAAAGAAGAAAAACGTGCAACGTTCAGAAGAGCCAGAATCATGCAGATTCGACACTCTTCTGAGCGTTGACACGTCCAATTGCTTGCGGTGCACCCTGGCAATAAGCGCGCTCAACGCTCTCTACCCGTTTTACTCACGTAACCCAAAATCATATGGTCAATAACCAAAGTGACAATCGCGGTCGTGAAAATCAGAATAAGGAAAAGCAAAACGAGCAGCAGCAATCTGGGAATAATCAAAATCGCAATAAAAATTCTGGAAACTTCGCAAACGATCCTAATCGCGCCTCAGAAGCTGGCCGAAAGGGCGGCGAAAATAGCCAGGCAGGACAATCGTAAAAAGTGGAGATGCAAAAAAATACCCCCGAAAAATTCGGGGGTATTTTTATTTGAGTGCAAGTCGACGATCGGCATCGCTCTCCGTTTGAAGTTGTTCACGAATATCTTCCCATTGTTCCATGAGTCGTTCGCGAAGATCAGTGAGCTGCGATGCCGCAAGTTCTTTTGTATCTTCATAATGGCTAACGATTTCATGAACCACCTCTGCGTATTTTTCTTTCGTGAGATGACGAATCGTTCGTAACTTTCTCAGTAGTTGCTTTTGGAGAACCTTTGCACGTTTTCGTGCTTCATCGGTCATTTCTTGTCCACGATCCGAACGGAGAAAAAGTCCCGTTGCGACACCCGTTGCAAGTCCTACCAAAAGCGCGCCTCCCCATGCCGATGTTTTCTTCGGCATCGTCATCACATGTTGCATATGGAGTTGGTTTTAGAAAGAAATTAGTCCAGCCAAACGATACGAATTCTTTACTAGGCCGTTCGCCGGAAAAACGAAGCAATGAACAGAAAGACGAGGGCACCAAGCACCGACATGAGTAAATTACCCATGAGTCCATAGGTCTGAACCCCGAACAAATTCAAGATATACCCTCCCAAAACCGCCCCAAGAATACCAACGATGATATTTCCTAAAAGGCCAAAACCATGACCCGTTGTTAGCTCGCCCGCGATCCATCCAGCGAGCGCACCAATAAGAAGAAACCAAATAATGCTCATAGAGTTTGGATTAGCGAATTATATTTTAAGCATAGTCCCTTTTAAAACTTATGCAAGTCCAAGTGTTATTTTTTGAAGAGAATCTTGAAAAGGCTATTGAGGGAATGGTGTAGAGCTGCTACAAAAAGACAGGAAGAAAAGTGCTAGATCTACTGAAAAACATCGATATGAACGAACAGCTGCTTGCAAATAAGAAACATTCAAAATCAGCTTTCCTCAAAAGAGTCATTGTAGGAATAATTATCAGCATCTTCGTCATCATGCCGATCTTTTTCCTTTCAAAGAATGCAACAAAAGAGCCAGTGAAGAGAGCAGAAGATATGCAAAAAACTTCGTCTGAGCCGCTTGATTTCCGGCCGCTTTCACCAAATCGTCAAATTTTGATGACCGCTTTTCTTGTCCAAACGGACCAAGACAGTGTCGCATCATTCAAACAGCAAGCAGAAAAAATTGATATTGTTTTTCCAGATTGGTTTTCTCTCACACAAGGAAGCTGTGAGATTGATGAGCATATTGACCGCGAAATAAAACAAACTCTTGTTGAGAGCGGCGTGCGCATCATGCCGCGTATCGCCAATGTTTCAAATGGAATTTGGAGAACAGAAGCAACGCAAAAGGTTATTCATGATTCGGTGCAGCGTTCTTGCTTAGCCAAAAAACTTTCCGATCTCATTGAACGAGAAAATGTGTATGGCTTAAATCTGGATCTTGAAGCGCTCATGCCGGGGGATCGCGAGGACTTTTTAATTTTCGTCAGTGAACTCGCCGACCATCTTCACAAAAATAATCGATTTTTAACGATCGACGTCCCACCGTCAAATCCAGCTTTCGATCTCAAGCATCTCAGCGAAGTTGTTGATGGAGTGATTCTCATGGCCTATGACGAGCATTATCAAGGGGGAACTGCAGGTCCGATTGCAAGCCAAAACTTCTACACGCAATCACTAAATTCCGTTTTGCAAGAAGTGCCACCAGGAAAATTAGTTGTCGCTTTAGGAAATTATGCATATGATTGGAATCTCACAAATGCAAACACTGGGAGCCTCGAGTTCAATCAAGTGATGAAGCTCGCAAATAAAACCAGACAAATTCCCGAACGGGATCAGCAAAGTGGAAACATGAAATTTAAGTATCAAGATGAAAATAATCATGAACATGAAGTCTGGTTCCTAAATGTGAATACGTTTACATCGCAAAAAGAAGAAGCCGAAAAATTAAATCCAGTTGGCTTTAGTCTCTGGCGTCTCGGTTCAGAAGATCCAGCCATTTGGGACAGGCCTCAATCGGAATAAGAAAAAACCATCGGAGATCCGATGGTTTTTTTCTGAGAAAATAGATCTCACTAGGCAGTACGTTTGACGAATGAAGCGATCCAAAGGACAAGGACGGCTCCAAGGACCGACGTGATCAATTGGCCGATGAGACCATAGGAATTGATCCCGAAAAGTGAAAACACGTATCCACCAAGGATTGCGCCGAGGACGCCGATAATGAGAAACCAAAGAATGCTCATATGCGTGTTTTGATTAATGAGTGATATACATATGGTAGTCCTATTTCAGTATTTGTAAAGCCTAAGGCAAGAATTCAAATCAATAAAACAAAAAGTCCGTCGCTAGAAAAGAATCCAGGACGGACATAAAGACCTCAACCTTTGCCCGCAAATTGCAGCGCGGCATTCAATTCATCGCGCGCGGCACGAGCAGAACGCTCAGCGGCAAGCGCGAAATGTTCTGACAGGGTCTTGAATGGGCTCTTCTCATCACAATAGGCATAGATAATGCCGCGTGATGAATTCACCACAATCCCAAGTCCATCAGTATTCGCACCCAAGACCGCATCACGTGCGCCACCACCTTGTGCACCATATCCAGGAACAAGAAACCACGCATTCGGAAGAATCTCTCGCATCGTCCGTGCATCATCTGGATAGGTCGCTCCCATGACGACACCCAGATTGCGATAGTGTTCGACGCCTTCAGTTCCTTCGCCCCACTGATCGACAAGATGCGCAAGTTCCTGCCAAAATGGCAAACCATTTTGCGGAACAGCATTGGGAATAGATCCTTCTTGCGAAACAATCTGCTCCACGATCGAGTTTGGTTTGAACGAAGTCTTAACGACCACAAAAGCTCCGGTCTGATGCAGCTTCATCTGGTGAAGCAAGGGCTTTATCCACGCCTCACCAATCTGGCCATAGACCGTCAGCGCATCGCTTCGCAGGGGAGAGGGCGTCATTCTCAGGCCAGCGCTCTCGATCGCAAAAGACGGAACTTCCCCAAGATAGGTTTGCGCATATGCCTCGGCTGTATCGCCACCATCGCCGCGTTTTCCATCCATGATGACCAGCAAACCAGCTTCACGCGCAAACAGAATTGTTTGTTCAAGAGCCTCGATGCCAAGAGACCCATAAGGCTCATAAAAAGCGCTTTGGGGTTTGATCGCCACGGCATAGGGCGCAATAGCCTTGATAATTTCTTGGTTGAACTTGATGATCACGCCACAGATCGCCTTAAAATCATGACCATATGTGTGACGCATGCTCTTCACGAGATGCGGTGGCATAAAACGCAATTGCGGATCCAGCCCCACGCACAGCACGCTATGCTTCTCACGAATCGCCGCAATCAACTTGTCCGAAAATGTCAGTCGATCAGACATGAGCTACGCTCCAGGTTGAAAAAAAACCGTTTGAAAGAACCGCCGCTATTTCATCCTAAAACACAAAAAGAAGCAATGATCTCAAAAGGAGACTTGACAGAATCTCTAAACAGCAGTTCATTAGGAGGATGGAAACAACGGAAAGAGCCAAGCTCCTTGTGATCCGTGGTCCGATGTGTGCAGGAAAAACAACGCTCGGAGAATCTCTCCGACGCAAGCATATGCAAGCGAGTCACCTTGTTCCTGATGCATTGATCCAGATGGTCGACCATCTCGCCTCGTCAGAATTTCGTCGCCAGCTCGTGCATGACACGATTCTGTTCATGGCTTCGCAGCTCTTGCTGCAGAAGCGCCTGGTTATCGTTGAAGTATATGGTCAGGATCGAGAGTTCTACGATCGCCTCATGGATCTCGCAAAGCGAGTCCAGGTCGGCGCGATGTCCGTTCTGCTCTATCCGCCGCTCGAGACTTGTCTCGCTCGAAACCGAAATCCCGATCGTGGTGCGCGCACAAATCTCTCGGAAGATATCATCTCCACTCACTGGAGAAATACCTTCCGCATCGAAGGTGAGCTCGTCTTCGAGATGAATCCCTCCGATAAAGAGAAAGAAGCGCTCCTCGTTCAAATGGAAAGAACCATCTACGCAGCTCTCTGAGCTCATCTCTCTTCCGACCGTATGGTCGGATTTTTTGTTAAAAATATTCTCTCGGGAGACATCGTGTTAGCATAAACTTATGCATATTTTCGCCGTATACACGCTAATCGACCTCATCGAAAAACCACCCTGGTTCGATCATATCCAGTCTCATCTCGGAACCGGCTATGCGCCTCACATAACCTTAAAACAGCCTTGTTTTATCGAGTCAGAAAGCATCTCAGATCTTAAAGAAAAGATGGTGAATCTGCTCAAGAGAGTTCAGATTCCAGGCCACTGCATCAAACTCAACTTTTCAAAAGGAAGAATCACCAAAGATCGTCCAGATGATATATGCATTATGCTCGATGCAGAAAAAAACGCGGTCATCGACAATCTCCAAAAAGAAATTCTTTCCGTCCTCGGAGAATATAAAAACTATTGCAACCCCGACTCAGAGAATTGGGAAAAGAATTTTCAACCGCATCTCACGCTTGCAAGTGAAGCCAATGAAGAAACGAAATCATATCTCCTAAATAAGATAGGGGATGATGCACACGGTATCGGACTCATTCGCGAAATAACGCTGTCTATCGTAGAACAGAACAAGCCCAAGATGGCGAATGATAAAAAGAATCAGACGATCTATAAGCTTTAGAGATAAGCTCCTCCCATGTCACGGATCAAGCCCTAGGCGAAAAATAAAGCGTCGCTGCTTGAAAATAGCCAGAAGCTTCTGATCTTTTCGTCTCATGCACGGCAACAAAAAATGCCGTCGATAAGACGGCAGAGAAGTGAGTTTTAGGCCTGAGCGACCACTGCCGAAGGAATCGGATACACCAAGAAATAGATCGCAGCGCGCTCAATCAGCACGAGAGCTTCGGTGAAAATCATTTGTTCACGATCCCCAGGGATCGCTTTCAGAAATTCGATTTCACGAGCTCCAGTGAGTCTTGGCAGGTCTCCATCCCTCGTGACATCAAGTCGCCACGAAGGCTCCGGATGTGGCAAGAATGTTAGCTCAAGCAGAGTATATGTTCGATTTTCGACATCGAGGCTAAGAAAGAATGATCCGACCGTGAATGATTCTTCATCATGTCGCTCCGGAATCTGTTCGGTTTCGGACTGAAGATCCTCGATAGACCAAGCGAGCGTCACCGGACCTCGTTTAGCCTGATGAAGTTGAATCGTTGAGCTCGGAAAATCATCCGTCTCAGTTTTCATCCAGGCAAGCGGTTCTGGTTCCGAAAAATCAACGGAAAAGAAGATGCCCATCTCCTGCAGACAATCCTCAATTCGTTCCATCTCATCGGTAACCAGCATGAGATGCGCGAGAGCCTGATGCATGTGAATCTCCTCCAGAGAGAACCTAGCTGAGATCGCCAAACAAATCAAGGGTATGAACTGATAAAACCAGCTTCAGGAAGATGATCTATTGTCGAACCTCATACACCACGATCGGTGTCTCCGAAACTGTCCCAAATCCGCAATTCCCGGCATCTTCCATGATCGTTTCATCAATCGCTAAAACAGAAGTATTCATTGCATGAAAATGTTCCACGGCGCAACCTTCTGCATGTCCATGCATCGTTTGGAGTTGCTCCACCGGAATCTGTCGACCTTGATATTCAATCACGCGCACGGTTGCCGGAGGCACCATAAACAAAGCATCTGCAGTCTGAGCAATGTTTGTAGAATGCAATTCTTCAGCTGGGATTTCTCTTCCACCCTCCATGACAAATGGATCCTGCATTTCTTGCGGCCTCATCCCACGCGCTGCGGGAATCGCTGAGGTTCCACTCGCATCACCGATTGGCAAATCGATAGTTCGCCCAACATTGATCTGTCGTTCCATATCCCGCCCCTCTATGCGCGAAACCCCAACGGTTGATTCCAGGACGGCGATATTCACGAGCGCAGGCGTGAGTGAAACGCCAAAGGATGTTCCCCGAACCGTCGCAATCACATTCGAAGCTTGAATAGTGTAATGCGAATCTGCACCAAGAGTTTTTTGAAGACGAGTCCACACGCGACCGGTGTGCACTTTTAAATCAACCAACAGACGTGAAGAATCTTTCCTTGTATCAGAAATTTCTAAAATGGAAGAAGGGCCAATAAGCGCATGTCCATACTCAGGCCAGATGACATCAGTTTTTCCATTCGGTCCATTTTCAATCACATCTCCAGATTGAAGTGCAAGAGTGGATGTCGCCTGAAACAAAATTTTTCCACGTTTCACAAAAACAGTTCCACTCACACGACGAATATACGGCGCATATCCATTTGGTGCAGAAATCTGGATCGCATCTGCAGGCTTCTGCGCATCTGAACGTGTGAAGAAAAGGCCGATGAGCCCAAGACCAAGAAGGATGCCGCCAGTAAGGACGAGGTGTGAATATTTCATCGGACTAGAGTAGGTGAAGAACCGTTGAAATGACAAGTATTGTACTTTTTTTTAGCAAGAGTATGCTATCTAGATACCTTTATTCGTAACCTTATTGTTGTTATGAAAAAGCTTTTTCCATTAATTGTTGTGGCTAGTTTGTTCGGTGCAGGGTGTTCAGCGCAGTCAGATGTGCAAACAAATGCCTTGCAAATACCGGTTATTCCAGTAAAGTCGGCGGCTTCCTCGACCATGCCGACAGAGACGCCACCAGCCAATAACACCGCGATGGAAGAAACCAGTGTGACGGTAAATACACAGCCCGCCGGGATGAGAACCGCAATAAAATCAGTAATCTCATCAAAGCCCGGCTTCATCGTCATCCATGAAGATGCAAATGGGAAGCCTGGTGCTGTTCTCGGCGTAAGTCTATTGATCCAACCAGGAACAATGCAAGATGCATCCGTTCCCGTCGCCACAAAAGCTGGTTCCAGCTATTGGGCCGTCTTCCATGCAGATAATGGAGATGGAATGTTTAAAGAAGCTCAAGATCTTGCGGCACAAGATGAGAAGGGAAATATAGGAAGCGCAAAATTTTCAGCAACAAAATAAATATAAAAAACGCACACCAAAAACGGGTGTGCGTTTTTTATATTTCAGAAGGTAACACCTTGAATCGCGCATCGTCTCTCGACCGTGAAATCCGCTGATTGCAGCTACGTGATCCAGCACGGCAGTATTCATGAACAAGGCACGCATCGCGAACTCGTCGCGAAAGGCGGCATCTATGCCAAGCTCGTCCGCTATCAAGACATCAGCGACGAAGCCTCCGCCGAACGGGTTTCGCTCTAAAGGAGCTCAAGCCCACACCCCTTCTCGGTGTGGGCTTTTTGTTCTCGATTTTACTTTGCTTCAATCAACAAAAGCGCCATACTAGAAAAACTATGGAATCATCCCTCGAAATCGCCATCTTCGGCTCCGGCTGCTTCTGGTGCAGCGAAGCCGTTTTTGAAAGTCTCCGCGGCGTAAAATCCGTCGCTCCAGGTTATGCCGGCGGCCAAACGCCAAGCCCAACCTACGAATCCGTCTGCTCCGGTAATACCGGCCACGCCGAAGTCATCCGCATCGAATTTGATCCCTCCCTCATTTCCTACGATGATCTCCTCACTGTCTTCTTCGCTTCTCACGATCCCACAACTTTAAATCGACAGGGGAATGATGTCGGAACGCAATATCGATCAACTATCCAATACACAACGGACGAGCAGAAACAGAGGGCTGAAGCCTTCATCAAAAAATTAAACGAAAATCCAAAAGAAGCTTCTGCAGTCACTGAGGTTATTCCGCTCGAAAAATTCCACGAAGCCGAGGCTTATCATCACCATTATTTCCAAAGCAATCCTGATAAAGCGTATTGCCAATTCGTCATCAATCCAAAATTAGAAAAAGTCAGAAAGAGATTTAGTGAGTTGATGAAATAACTGGAAGTCGCAAATTGCGCTATCCAAAAAAAGGCACAAAAATACCCCGACTCATCCGAGCCGGGGCTATTGTTTCTACTTCAGCTTCTTCAAGCCCTTCCACCAATCCGTCGCCGATACCTTGAGCATCGACCGGAACAGCGCCTTCGCGCTTTTTGTCTGAAGGGCTTTCTCGACATTATCAATCCAATCCTGCGCATCCTTGTGGCCCTGTTCGAGCTGCTCTTTGGCCGAGAACGCCATCTCAAGATTATCCGCGTCTTTTGCAATGATCGCGTCTCGCGTTTCCTTCTGCTCAACTTCCATCCATAGAGCACGTATCCCTGCGCCTGCCGCCTCCAAGTCCTGCGTCTGTTCCTGAATCGCGAGTTCATGATTCGCCTGAGAGATATAGCGCCGAGCGACCTTATGCAAATCGCCAAGCCGAGTCTCCGTCAAGTCATGAAACACCACCATGGAACAAATCTTTTCTGGATTCTCATGTCCCTCCAGGACCGCAAGGATATACGCGATCTGCGCCGCTCTCAAGGAATGCTCAGCAACGCTATGCGGAAGCTTGATCCCCAATAGCTTAAAGCCTTCATGCGGCACTCGGCGCAATTGGCCGAATTCATATACCAGTTTCGCGAGATTCAGAAAGAGCACCTTGTTCATAAAAAGAATCTAGTTGAAATAACCAATATTGTCTAGTTCACAGGTTATGTCTCCATCTTCCGACTCACGCTCCACAGCATTTCAAATATCTGTTTCATTATAAGCGCCATGCTCGCACTCGGCCATCTTCCACTCCTCTGATCCCTCATCTCCCAACGCATCCCTCCTGGACGTCTTTTTCTGTTGAGCTAAAAACTTTGACATCATTTTTTTTTCTTTGACAAGTCATTTAAAATATGGGAAAAGAAGCTAGCTCTTTCTGTTTCGAGAGCGACAGTAGTTCCACTTTTCAGGGGGTTTCTCGTGCGAAAAGCGATAAGGTCGTCTGGTGAGGTTTCCTTTCCTAGGAGTTCTCCTCAGCGCAAGATCTTCGAAGTTTTGGGTGAATCTAGCGACGTAGCTGAAGCGCGGATGCAGATTCTGCCGAGATTGATCATCAGTCTCGGAGCAACGCTCGGGCGCCTCAGTATGCGCGAGGTAGCCCGGCTATTGGTCGAGCGAACAGATCAGAGTATCCTTATAACCCTCTTTGCTCAGCAGATTTCAATGCTGTTCATGGTGGGGTGCGAAGAGCCGCCTCAAGCCGAGAATGTGGACAGTCGAATGGCTTCAAAGGCTCACCTCGGTGAGCTGGCTGGAGCTTTTCCGAAAGGCGGATCTCTGCGCCGAGCTTTCGAAGTGCTCGCGGAAGACGGTCTGACCGAACTCCAGATGCAGACTCTGCCTCGATTGATCCTTGGTCTGCGCGATGCGCTAAAACGAATCCCACCAGGGGAAACCGAAAGGCTCATGACAGTTCAGGACGATCGCGGTTTTTTCATCGAGCTGTCCGTTTGGATGACTGGCATCTGCGTTGTCATCGATAATCGACTCGTGATCGAACAGCAGCGGAGGCTCGTCGAGCTGTTCAGCGCCGAAGGTGGTTGTCTGTGCAGCAAAAAGCTGGCGCAAAAAATCGGCCTAAGCAGCGGTGCGATCGACACGCTACGCCATGAAGGGAAACTCCTGGCCGTCTGGTACCTCAAAGGATGGATTTATCCTCGCTGGCAACTTCAAGAAAACGGGGAGACTCTCCAGGGTTTCGTAGAAACCTTTCAGACGCTTCGAGGGCGAGAGCTGAATCCAATCAAGCAGCTGCAGTTCTTTCTGACAACGTCGAGCCAGCTCGGAAATCGCCGCCCGCTTGATCTGCTACGCGAACAGCGGATAGATCTCGCAAAGAGCGAAGCGGAAAAATACCCTCATTGAAGTACAGTCTAGGGCTGTACGCGTAAACTCAAAGCAGGACTCAAGTGAGCCTGCTTTTTTTGTTTTGAGAGAATACGAACCTTTGCGACCACTCCAACATTCCGCGCCTTCATCACATCCTCCGTCCAGCCTTCTTCATGTAAATATCCGATCCGTTCAATTTCAATCCCCGGACATGTCCACAGTTGTTTCCACATGTTGATAGTAAAAATGTAGACATACCGTTTCGCCTCAATTCCATCCGCTTTCCACGGAACCCATGTTTCAAATTCCGATCGTCCTTCAATCGGCTCAAGATCGGCAGAGGAGGGGAGCCACGAAGTCGCCACGATCCGTCCTTCAATTTTTGTGACGCGAATCAATTCATCACGCGCCGCCACCTGTTCTTCCGGTGGCACATGTTGAAGTACCGCAAAACAGGCCGTGAGATCCGCTTGTCCATCCGCAACCGGCAATCGCGAAAGGTCGCCAGCCAACATCTGAACTCCCGTTTTCGCCGAGCCACGGAATGACGAGGACGGCTCAATTCCAAGATAGGTCACGTCCGTCGGAAGCACTTCCGCTAATCGTCCATTCCCTGCGCCGACATCTAAAACAGAGTCTCCAGACTTCAAGATTTCTTTTACCAAATCAAAACCGCTCCAATGCCCATGACGCGTGGCGGAAAAGCTTTTTCCGCTCTGTTCATAGAAATTGGCGACGGCTTGGTTTAAGGCCTTCACATCTATAGGTTTCATGCTAATGTGCGCTCAATAAACCATGCAAAGCCTAATTCGTCCACCGCAGGACCAAATCGACCGCATCATCGAAGACGCCCGCCAGCGTCCCTTTGTTGATTATCCCGTTCTGCGCGAAATCATGCGCGATACCATGTCTGGCACGAATTACCGCTTTCCAACCCTCAAAGAATTAATCGAGTCCTATCGCCGCACGGCGAATGGTCGCGTCCACGAAAGCCTCGAACGCGCGATCCGCTGCAAAGCCGTCCGCACCGATTCCGGCGTTGCCCCAATCACGCTCCTCACCAAGCCCTATGCTTGTCCCGGCAAATGCGTTTATTGTCCGACAGAAGCCCGCATGCCAAAAAGCTATGTCGCCAGCGAGCCCGCTGCCGCGCGTGCTTTAATGCTGCAATTTGATCCCTACGATCAAGTCACTCAACGCGTTCGCGCTTTAGAGGAGAATGGTCACGAAGCGAAAAAAATCGAACTCATCGTCAAAGGCGGAACCTGGTCCGCCTATCCTTGGGATTATCGCGAATGGTTTATCAAGCGTTGTTTTGATGCCGCTAATCAAATCGGTCAAGAAGTAAAAAAAGAATACGCCAATCTCCGCGAAGCTCAAGACGCAAATGAAGATGCCGAATATCGTATTATCGGTCTCACGATCGAAACTCGTCCGGATTGGATCTTTCCAAAAGAACTCATCCGTCTCCGCGAACTCGGCGTCACGCGTGTTGAACTCGGTGTCCAAGCACTCGACGATGAAATTTTAAAAATCACCAAGCGTGGACACGACGTCGCTTCAACCGTGCGCGCCACCGTTCTCCTAAAAGCACTCGGTTTCAAGACGGACTATCACTTCCTCCCTGGTCAACCTGGTTCCACCGCCGAAAAAGATGTCGCCATGTTCCGCCAAATGTTCGACGACCCACGTTTCTGTCCGGATATGGTCAAGCTCTATCCCTGCGCTGTCCTCCCATCCGCCGAGCTCGCACAATGGTTCAATGAAGGAAAATTCAAACCACTCGAAGGTGAAGAATTGATCGAAGCATTGATTCAGATGCAAGCACATGTCCCACGTTATTGCCGCGTTTCACGCTTGATTCGCGACTTTCCTTCAACAGAAATTATCGGCGGCAATCACATCACAAATCTCCGCCAAACCGTCGAACAGCGCATGAAAGATCGCGGCATCGCTTGTCGCTGTTTGCGTTGTCGCGAAGTTTCCCATCAAACCGTCGTCCCCGAAGATCTGACGCCAACCTTTTTCGTCGACAAATACGACAATGCCGGTGGCCTCGAGTATTTCCTCAGCATCGAAGATCCTTCCCGCACTATTATCTTCAGCTTTCTCCGTCTCCGAATTCCCGGTCCAATCACCGACACCGACGAGAAAACACTCCGCTATCTCAAAGACATCGATGCCGCCTTCCCCGAGGTCCGTGGAGTCTCATTCGTGCGCGAGCTACACACCTATGGCCAAGCTCTCAGTCTGGCACAAGAACGCGACTCCGCTTCTCAACACAAAGGTTTCGGTCGCCGCCTCATGGGTGAAGCCGAACGCATCACCAAAGAACATGGGCTCAAAAAAATCGCCGTCATCAGCGGCATCGGTGTTCGCGCCTACTATCGCAAGCTCGATTATTGCCTCGAAGGAACCTACATGATGAAAAATTTGGAATAAAAAACACCCCTCTCATTCCCTGTCTGCTTGTGCAAACGTGGAAGAAGAGGGGTTTGTCATATCAAGATGTGAGATGACGAGGGAGTGGATTCAGGGTTTGGGGCCAAAGACCGCAATCTCTGATATACAGAGATCATCGAAAGCCCCGAGATGGGTGTCAGGTTTCCCGGTCCAGACTTCAACAACCTCAAATCGAATCGACGAAACTTCTCGATGGAGCTCGATCGCGATGGCTGGCTGATGTTGGCCAACCTGTACGGTCCGATCGAGCGCGCCGTCTACGAAGAGTCGAAACGTTTTCAGATGCGCATTGCGCGTGAAGAGATCTCCTTCCGTCGGACTCATGTTGACGAACCCCGCATCGACCGCCAAAGCTTCGATATGTGTCGGTGTGTTGAACTTCAGGTCGATGGACTGTCCGACGCCATTGCCCTGAGCGCCTTCACACCACGCGGTCTGACGACTACCGTCAAACGCGCGATCAATCCCATAGTTCTTCTGATCTTTCGCCTTGAGCTTGGATGAGGCCGTGATCTGTGAGGGCTTAATCAGTGGAAACCCAGGATTCGCCGACGAGCTCCTCGGAGGAGTGTCCGACGAGATATGCTCATTCTTCTGCGCGCTGCAGCAACCGCTGGAGACGAGCAATGACATGAGGGCGAACATGATCGAAACGATCGTATTGAACATGAGGAATCTAGCTCCTGAATCTGAGAGTTGAAGGTTCGAATGAACAAACAAGGATAGCACAAAAAACCGATATTGTCAAGGCATTCAGAGGCTCAACCTAGCGAAAAGTAGGATAAACAGATACGATCCTCGCCGGAGGTTCCATGGCCTATACGCTCAGCGAATTCGCGGATCTAGACCTTCGCACCCTCAGATTCCAAAGACCGCGCTGCAAAATCTGTCGGCGCACCATCAAAGAGATGGAAGTACACGAGGCCAAGAGGCATTCAAAAGGCCTCATCCACGGTGACTGTTTCTGGGAAATGGTCGCCAAGTTCTCAATCTCTTACCCAGAAAGTCTCTATTTTTAAGCCATGTCTTCATGGCTCTTTTTTGTTGGGTTAAAGCTTCGCATCTGTACAAAAAACGAAAATCAACGTATGAATGTCAGGTCTTTTGACGAGCGAGGTTGAAGATGAAATTCACGACGCCGCAAGGGAAGATGGTCCTCTTCTCAACCCCACCGCATCGCGTAGTACATTTCGAACGGACTTGTTTGAAGGAATCGGATAAATGCCTCGCCGGACGCTTCGCCTATTGGAACAATCTCGCGAAGTTCTATCGGGATACGTCGGTCTTGCTCCAAGCAGAGATCTCGAATCGTATCGATACGCAGCCAGAAGAAAAACGAGTCGAAGTAGTCGAGCTGCAGCTACCTCATCCGATAGGTTGGCCACGAATTGCGAAGCGAGAAGACTTCAAGCCAGAAGATTTGTACCAAGGTCAAATCAACGGGAAGGTCAGCGGACTCATCGTGAAGAATGAAGCAGTCAAAGCACCGCCAACAAATACGTTGACCTTTTACTGTCTTATCCATCCGGTGAAGAACGAGGTCGTTCGAACCTATATGTTCGATCTCTTTCCAGGGCCGCGGATCGAAGAGTTCAAGGGAGATATCACCCAACGTTATGGCGTCGTTGTCTTCCGTCTCTCCCATCCGGGACAACCTCTCCCTCCGTCCTCTCCATTTCTCTCAAGAGCCTAAAACATCGAGCCTCTGCTCGATGTCATGCCGTGAACAACCTGTTCACGGTTTTTTTGTTATGTAGACTTTTTCCTGCCTACCCCTTTCGCATATTCCCGTTCTGGTTGAAGTTTGTGTACAACAGAAATCCACGCTGCCTTTTTCTGCAAAACATCATACACCTGATCCGGCAAAATCACGGTCGCCTTTTTGCTATGAGCTAAATCACCGGCATCTTCTTCCGTCACCTCCGCAATATTTTTTAAGATCACCGCCAGAACTTCGCTATCAATAATTGTCTTTTTCACCTCAGGGCTCAAAGTCCCAATCTCCGCCGAAAAATCAAGAATAACCGCATCTTTTGATGTAGCTAAAGCTCGGCGAGCTTTTTCTTCAAAAGACTTTTGACGCATCTCCGCTTCCGTCCGGGACTTCTGTTCCATGACGATGCGCTCCTGCTGAAGTTCTTGCGCTTCAGCCACATCTTCAAAGGCCGCCTGGTTTTCGCCCGACAGTTTGCCTATCGCAAAAGCCCCAAGCTTCAAACTCGTTTTAACCGAGTTCGGAACTTTTCCAACCGTATCGCGAATCTTATTGAAAAAGCTTTTTTCCATGCAGGCGAATGATTAACCCAAATCTCCAATCTGCGACGATCCCGTTTTCTCCTGTCCCAAACGTGCCACCGATGTTCCCCGAATATCTGAATTGTTGGCATCCCGCAACTCATCGCCCAATCGCCCCACGCTCGTCGAACCTTGAGCTTCAATTTCTTTCCCAAGTCGCGCCACCGATGTTCCTTTCCCGCTCACTTCCTGCCTTCGCTGATCCGTCATCGTAGAAAGATTCTTCTCCTGAGGTCGCGCCACCACATTCTGATTCATCGGCCGCGCCACCACGCCCGCATGAACCATGTCATTCCCAGCATCTCGCGAAGCATGAAGCTCCGCCCGCAAAGCCTCCAAGCGCGACGGCGCCGCGGTCTTCCCCTCCGAATCCATCTTCGTCCGAAGTTTCGCCACCGGATCATTGTTCGGCGCAGCTACCCCTGACGCGACCCGTCGCGGCGCAGCCGAGCCTTGTGAAAGTCCTGCAGAACCAAGAGTTCGTCCAAATGTCATATATGAAGATGATAAAGCGAGAGTAAGGGTCTTGCTAGGCTCCCCTCAAAAACATCTTCCTCTCCCTCTCCGAAAACTTCTCAATCGCATACCGCAACATCGTCCGCGGCATGCGCGATCCAAATTCCCCAATGAAGCCGCGCAGTGCGGCTTCATTTCGTTTTCCCATCTCCCGCAACATCCACCCCGAAGCTTTATGGATAAGGTCTTCTTTGTCTTTCAAGAGCTTCTCAGAAATCCGCACCGTCCATTCCGTTTCACCCGCCCGAATAAACGCGAGTGTTGCTACAATCGCAATTCGCCTTTCCCAAAGTTTCGACGAATCCGCCAGCTCATCCAAAATCCGTCTTTTCTTGTTCAACAAAAATCCACCAATAATCTGCGGCGCCGAAACATCGACCAAATCCCAATTATTAATCCAGCATGTATTCTTGAGATAGGTCATATAAATTTGTTCGCGCAATGTTTCATCTCCACGTTCAAATTGATGAACCATAAGCACAAGCGCGCAGAAACGTTCCTCATGAATCGGGCTTTTCAAAAGCTGAACCAACTCCGAGAGGGGAGTATCCGTAAACGAGCGAATCAATTTCCGCATATTCGGAACCGTTACGCCTAAAAACACATCACCTTCAGCATATTGGCCTTTTCCCGTCTTAAAAAAAGTTTGGGAAACTCGTTTTCGTTCTGGATCAGCAAGCGTCCGAAGATTTGCACGCAAATCGGTGAGAGAGGAATGGGGCATAGACAAAGCATAACCGAGGATAATTTAATGCAGAAGTCCTAAAAGGTGCTAAGCTCATAGAACGATCTGTTACACTCTATATCTATATGAAAAAAGCCATTCTCTCAGTTGCCGCAATTTTGGCTCTATTGGGCGCCGGTTGTGGAAATGACCCGGTTGTTCCAACCCAGCCCTTAATCCCGGTTGCTCCAACAAATACCATTACTCCTGAAGTACCAAAGCCAACGGAACCAGCTCCGGATGCCAATTTTTCAAATGCGATTTGGAAAAACTACACCGATAATCAATTGGGCTACAGCTTAAATTACCCAGTCTTAGACGCATCAAAGACCTGGTCACCATCATCCGGAGACTTGGATTTGTCCGCTTTTCCAAAAGTTGAACATCGCGAGCGAAGACTCTCGGTAACGGCAAAAAAATCAACGACGCCGATTACCTGCTCCAAAGAAATTGAGGTAAAGAACCAAGCCGGTATCACTTTTTGTGTAACGCGCTCTACAGAAGGCGCAGCGGGAAGCACCTACGGAACATACGCCTATCGCGGTCTCGTGAACGGCGTATTGCTCACGCTCACCTTTGTTGAACGTCACCCATCTGATCCTCGCATCATCGAGGGTTGTGAAGATGGAACTTCAGCCGCCGCAAAATGCCAAACCTTTGATAGCACCCGCGATGTCAAAATATTCGGTGAAATCATAAATCGGATCGCGCCAGCCGCCATCTCCGACCAAGTGAGCTTCACCACGGCAGAAATCAATAAAAAGAAAGACAAGATTTACGAAGTAAAAGTGCTTTTCCCACAGATGGACAAGGGCGATGCTTTGCTCGGAGCTGCATTCAATGCCGCCATTCGCGACCCACTTGAAAAAGAAGCGAATGAGCTCATCAAACAAGCTCTGCAGGCTGAGCTAGACAAAGTAATCAGCATAAATGGATATAGCTTGCTCATGGAGCCGCTCGCCACCTATCAATCATCGCGTCTCATTAACTCATTTATTACGGGGAGCGTATATTCCGGTGGCGCACATCCAAACGCGATCTATCAAAATGTCATCATGGACCGTCTCACACGTAAATCTTTACGGGTCAGCGATCTCTTCAAAGATCCAAAACAAGGTTTAGCTTTCCTTTCCAGTGCCTCGTTCAAAAGCTTGAAAGCCAAAGACCTATTCAAGAGTGCATCCGCCGATGATTGGTTAAAGACGGGAACTTCACCAAAAGATGAGAACTTTAGCCAAACCCATCTCACGCCAAATGGCCTAACCGTCCTCTTTCCTCCATATCAAGTCGCCGCCTATGTTGCCGGTCCTCAGGAAGTAGAGATTCCTTGGAAGGATGTTCAGGGACTAATCAAAACAGAGTACCTCCCAACCATAAAATAAAGTCAGTTTCATTGAGAAAAGACGGGCCATACCCGTCTTTTCGTTTAGAAGCTAGTTTTTAGGAGATCTTGACGCCCTCCCCAGGCGAGGTACCGTGTAGGCATTATGAACTATTTCCTTGGAGCGATCTTCTTTTCTCCCTTTTTCCTGTTTTTTGTTGGTTTCGTGATTCTGTCCATGATTCGCCAGGTAAACCAGTACGAACGCGGGGTGAAGTTCACGTTCGGAAAATTCTCCAGCATGGTCGAGCCAGGTTGGCGTTTGATCGTCCCCGTCATCCAATCCATGACCAAAGTCGACATTCGCACCAAAGCTGTCGAAGTCCCATATCAGGACGCGATCACCAAAGACAATGTCTCTTGTAAAATCAATGCCGTGATTTACTATCGCGTCGTCGATGCTGGCAAGTCTGTCATCGAAGTCGAGAATGTCTGGAACGCCACATCGCAGCTTGCGCAGACAACGATGCGCAATGTCGTCGGTGAACTTTCCCTTGATCAACTCTTAAGCGAGCGTGACCAAGCCAGTGATCGTATCCGCGAATTAGTTGCGAGCCATACCGCCAGCTGGGGTATCCAAGTTTCCAGCGTAGAGTTGAAAGATATTTCTTTGCCAGATGACATGCAAAGAACAATCGCAAAACAAGCTGAAGCCGAACGCGAACGCCGCGCCGTTATCATCAGCTCCGAGGGTGAAGTTGCTGCCGCTACGAATCTTAAGAATGCCGCCGAAATTCTAGCCTCAAGTCCAGGTGCGCTTCATCTCCGTACCTTGAATGCGATCAATGACATCTCAAGTGACTCCTCAAACACGATCGTCTTCGCTATCCCACTCGAAGTCCTCCGCGCCTTCGAACGCTTCAATTCAAAAGGTTAATCTATGCAATCCCTGAAACGCTTCCGCCAAGACTTTGATCCAAAGTTGGAAGCGTTTTTGGTATCCAAATTGTCAGCCTGCAAACAGCTCACAAGTGATATTGAAGTCCGCAACATGATTCAATATATCCACACCTTAATCCAAGGTGGGGGTAAACGTATTCGTCCTTTTCTCGCTTGCCTCATGTATGAAGGTGTCGGCGGCAAGCGAGGATCGACCATGCTAGAAGCCTCAATTGCATTAGAATTGTTCCACCTATTCGGTTTAATCCACGATGATATTATCGACCGTGGAACAAATCGCCACGGGATCCCAACCGCGCATCTACATATTGCGAAGCGTTTGCAGAAAAACAGTCACATTCAAGATCATCATCACATCGCCGAGGGCCAGGCGATTTTATTAGGTGATCTTCTCCACGCTTGGTCCACCGACATTATGGCCAAAGCTCGCCGCTTCGGCGAAGCTCCCTCCCGCCTCGCCTGGGAGCGCTATCACGCCATGGCGAACGAAGTCATCATCGGCCAAATGCTCGATGTCGAAATCACAACTCGTACATCCACAGCGGCTTTATTGATCGACGAAAAAATGTTTTTAAAAACCGCGAGCTATACCTTCATCCGCCCCATGCAAATCGGCGCCGCATTTTTCAAAACCTCCGCACGCATCGACAAATTCTGCGAAATTTTCGGCTTAGCACTCGGTTTAGCTTTTCAAATCCAAGACGATCTTTTAGATCTGACCGCAGATGCGAAGACGCTCCAAAAGACCGTCTTCTCCGATCTCTCCGAGCGACAACACACTATTTTCACGCAATACATTTTTGATCACGGAACCAAGTCGCAGCAAAAAGAACTGAAATCTATGCTCGGCGAAACATTATCCGAAACTGATCGTCCACGTATCACCGAGCTATTTGAATCCTCCGGTTCATTCGAGTACGGCAAAAAGCTCATGACACAATATTTGGACCAAGCTGGAAGAAGCTTGCAGGGGATTCAGTTAAATCAGGCTGCAAAGACAGGCTTAACAGAATTGGTCGCCTACATGCGAGACCGGCAGATGTAATCCAAAATCCTTAATCCTTGACCGAGTCCTCATTTTCTCATAACCTCTGCCCATTCAGACAAATACCTGAACCAAAAGGAGGACTCATGGCCAACAAGAAAAAAGATCTCTCCGATCTCGAACGCGGCGTCGGACTCATCGGGAGTCTGATCAAGAATCTGATGGACATCTCCCGCGAGCTTGGGGTTCCCTTCGAGGCAATCCATCGCCTCGCCACGCCCGCTGGTCAAAAGACCCTTGAGCGCATGATGGGGATCGCCCATCAAGACTGGTTCGACGAGGCACAGAACGAGTCCGCCAAACCATTACGTCGTCCATTCCGTCTCAACTCTGTCCGGCGCATGCTCCCCGCAACTCCGCGGAGCTCATGTGCTAGCCAGAGTTTTTTGTTTGCCATGGTCCCTTGACCAAAGTCTAAAAAAAGTGGTATTTCACAAGAGCTAAAAGAGACGATGAGTCCTTTCACAACGGAGGATGGCATGTGTTTGCGAGCAGAAGAGCTACGGTCTCATGCGATCGAGCGCTATGCGCAAAGACTCTATGGGCTAGACGACTCTGTGAGCGCGACGTATATCAAGCGTTATTTTCCTAAAATCTTCACCCAGCTTGTTGAAGACCTTGCGCACGCGATTGAGCTCCCGGCATGTGCTGCGCGCCTTTTCGCAAAGGCGGAAGATCGATATTCGCCGGCTGGCCTGGCTCGTGTGATGTCAGGCAAGATCAAATATTTCGTATGCGGCGCAGCGATTTTCGTCTTTCAAGATGGGGGGATTCTGACGACCATGACATTCGATCCAGACAATCTGGATCTGATTCTTGGACGGCTTGATCCAGATTGGAAAACCCAGGATCTAAAACGCTCATACGAGTATCGTCCAAGGCTTCCGAGGATACAAAACATCGGGTCCGGTCCACAGAGCTTCACGCTCTCAAGAACATGGGAGAATTTGCCTGAGCCGAGAACGATCGAGCTGTGGTCGATCACAGGCGGGCCGAGATCATCCGAATCGATCAAACGAATCGGCTTCATTCTGAATCGGCTAAAGCGTGCTCCACGACCACAACGCTTGTTCGCAACCCCGAAGTATCAAAGCCTTTTCTCGCAGGGGATATTCAAGAACAAACAAAACCCCTGGAGAATTATCCATCCAGATCTCGGTCGCTGGAAATACGGAATCGAAGAATTGCGTAGAGGAGGGGACGAGATGCTCTGTTGGCTCAAAGGAGCGTCCTTTGAAACCTTCACCTGCGTGATCGGAGATCATACGGATCTGTGCTCGATGCTCTGCGTCATGAGATGTCTTGGCGCAGAAACGCCCCAAAGATTTATCGAAGATCTCCCACGAGCCGCTGGAGTCAGCATCTGTCTTCAGTCAAAGACGCCAGAAAGCTGTTTCCAGATTCTACATGTGCCCTAGTTCAAAAGCCGCCCCTTCTGCGGCTTTTTTTGTATCTAAAAACACCCCAAGATTTGGGATGTTTTTAAATGCAACTTACACGCGAGGTGCTTCAGGATCTTCACTAATTGCACGATCTGATTCCTCCCCAGCCAGCGCAATATATTCTAGCCAAGCAAGATACAGAGCTTGTTTCAAGGTTTCATTGACTTGGTCATCATCCATTTCCCCCAAATCCAGATGACTTTCAATCACTTCATCGCACAGTTCATTCCACATCTCCTGTGTAGACACGCCCTGTTCACGCGCCCTGATCCGATCCATCGACAGAGTCGACCGAGTTAAGAAAAAGTCGCCGCATACAACCTTACCCCTCCCTCTTTCATTTTGATCTCCACCAGATGTCTCCCTCCATCCGGAAACTCCGCGATCGTATAGATGTCTGATTCATTGATCTTCATCTCTCCCGTTTTCTTTCCATCCACAAAGATTTCAATCATCTTGTCCTTCCCATCCGCGCTCTCCATCACGATATGCAGCTTCTTCGCCTGCACATTGAATCGAAACTGGGCATCGATCGAGTTTGCTTGCGCATACTCGGTTTGAAAAACCCACCGTCCTCCGGCCGACCATTCATCCGCCTTTGGGTTTATGAGCGTAAACGAAGTTTCCACATTGTCTTTTGGCGCAGCGCTCGAAAATGCATCGCTCCGTGCTGACCCAAAATAGGTTTCATGTGTTCCAATGCTGCGCGGGTCAGTCGAAGCGACGGCTGGTCCCATGTCTGCCAGATCTTCTCCAGATTCTTCTAATAGTTTCCGAATGACTTCTTCATTTTCATCATAGGCTCCTTCTCCAAAGTGTGTGTGTCTTAAGCGTCCCTGGCGATCAAAAAAATATCCCGCTGGCCAATAGCGATTCCCATACGCATTCCAAGTCGTATATTTCGGATCAAGCGCAACGACATGTTTGAATCCATTCGACGCGATTTCACGTTCCACATTTTTTGGATCCGCTTCAAATGCGAATTCCGGTGTATGCACGCCAACAATCACGAGACCTTTGTCTGCATAGCGTTCATGCATCGCTTTAATGAATGGAAATGTTCGAACGCAATTGATACAGGAGTAAGTCCAAAAATCGATCAATACAACTTTTCCTTTCAAGTCCGCCGTCGTCAAAGCTTTTCCATCCGCCGTATTCCACCACTTGGTAATACCCTGAAACTCCGGCATGGCTTGTGCGAGAACGGGGAGTCCAGAATCATTCACATCCTTCATCTGATTCACCATTCCAGTTGGAGCCTTGGCCACCTGTCCCAAAAGTCCCGTCAGTTCAGCTTCCTTACTGAACGTTGAAGCCACGATGGCAGCCAGAATCAATAGTCCAAAAACAGTGAGCGCAATCATTGTCGGTCGAGTCATAAAAAGATTAGAGATCAAGATTCAAATTCGGAAATAGCCAAGGAGCCTTCATGATAAGCCACGTTTGGGCATTTCGATCCACGCCAGTTGCAAGTCCAATCGCGACAATAATGATGATAAGTCCAAACACGCGTTGAATCACCGGCGTATACTTCGACAAAGCGCGAACGCGACTGCTCGCATATTGTCCGCCATAGGCAATCGCCAACATCGGAAGTCCAGCGCCAATCGCATAGGCAAACAGCAATGAGCCAGCTTGAACCAAATCACTCTTCGAAGCGACCAAGGTCAAAATACTTCCCAAGACCGGACCCGCACATGGCGTCCACACCAGACCGAGCGATGCTCCCAAGACAAATCCACTCCACAATCCATCGTTCGCAATATCCGTTTTCGGTGTGGCTTTGGTGAGCAAAGGTTGCAGTCGAATAAAGATCCGCTCCTGCACCGTCGGGAACAGCATCACCAGACCGAACAATCCGATCAAAGCCGCACCAATCAAACGAAACGCTTCCGGAGAAATTCCGAGCAAGGATCCGAACACGGCAAATAAAATCGCAAAGCCAGAGAATGAGAGCGTGAAACCCAAAACGATAAACAGGGGACGCGAAGGATGTGAACGCACCGTCGAAGTTCCCAAAATAATCGGCAAGAGCGGAAGAATACAAGGACCCGCAATCGTTACCATCCCCGCCAATACCGCAAACAGGAATTGAATCATATGATCGCCATGGTATCTTCTCGGGATGATTGATGGAACCGCCGCAAGACCACATCCCTGGGCCCTGATCCCAGCTTGTCTTTCCATGTTCTTTTTCCTCTCCCTCCCCGTCGTTCAAGCTCACCCGCTCGACGTCGCCTATTTTGATATCTCCGCGACCCCAACCTCAACCACCCTGACCGTCGCCGTCCATCCCTACCAAGCCTTCGAGCTTGTTCGAGCAGGGGAGCAGAGGTCATTCGATCTCGCTCGGCTCAGCCAACGCGCCGATTTGATCGCCGCATATGTGACCGACCATGTCTCAGTCTCCGCTCCTTTAGACAGCGACCCCAAATCCTGGAAGCCCTGTCTCTGGGAAGCTGACGCCGCCACCGTCCCACCGACCGAACTCGAAGCCGTTGCCGACGGAGTGACTATTGCCGCTCTATTGAGATGCGATTCTGAGCTTCCGTCGGTCATCCGTCTGGAGACAGATCTCTTTTTTGATGGCTTCCCTCAGCAATCCAATACGGTCCGTCTCGAATTTCCCGATGGTTTCGCCGATGTAGCCAAGATTGATGCAAAGCAACGTCAAGCAGAAGTGAAGCTCAATCGCTCAAGCTCCTCCGTTCAGAGCTCAAAGCCGAAGTCCGCCGGAACTTCCATCTCCCGCCGGCCCGACGCCGACATGACCGACATCGCCAAACAGCTCCTAGATCCCGGTCTCGGCTTCTGGGGTTTTCTATTATTATTAGGAAGCGCGATCATTGTCGGCGCGCTCCATGCCCTCGGCCCCGGTCACGGAAAATCCCTCATGGCTGCCATGCTCGTCGGCGAAAATGCGAGCCTGAGCAAAGTCCTCGCTCTCGGTACCGTCATGACCGTCACCCATGTCTCCGATGTTTTTCTGTTAGCATTATTCGCCGGTTTCATTTCCGCTTTTCTCCCGCCAATCACGCTCATCCATTATCTAGAAATCGCTTCCGCTCTCGGTCTCGTGATCTTCGGCCTCTGGAATTTCTTCCGAGCCTATCGTATCTATCGCAAAGCCAGGACGAATCCAGAAGCCGTAAAAAGTGACGATGCACATGAGCGTGCCCATCTCCTCGGACTCCCACATGTGCACGGTGAAGTAGAAGAAACTGCGTCTTTTTCTCGCGCACTCTGGATGGGCTTCGTCGGTTCCCTCGCTCCATGTCCAACCGCCTGGGCCATTTTCATGGCAACCTTGTCCATCGGAAAAGCCGCCGCCGGAGTCGCGCTTCTCGTCGCCTTTACAATTGGCCTCCACGTCACGATTATAATGATCGGTTTTTTGATCATTACCTCAAAGCGCTATGCTCTGCGAAAAACCCCGATCCGTTTCACCTATGCATTGCCAATGATCTCTGCCATCGTGATCATTCTCCTTGGCGCATATCTTGCATCTCGGAACCTTGGTATCATCGGCTAGATGCCATCCGCCAAAACCCTTTCCATTCTCAGCAGTATCAAAGAAGCGATCCTCGTCATCTGTTTATTTTATTTTTTCGCTCTCGCTCTCGCGCTTCAGATTGGCCGTCCAACCTATCAAACCGAAAAGCCAATTTTCTTCCTAAGTATGTTCGGCCTCTTCCTCGCCGCCATCTTCATGGAAGTCTTACTCGAATGGCAATCAAAACGAAAGCTCATTTTTTGGGGAAGTCTCTTCGTTATCGCCTACGGCATTATCGGACTGTACCTGCTCCCAAAAATTCTAGGCCCAGGTTTCCTCATCTACGGACTGTTCGAACCCCTCATCATCGTCTTCTTCGGCGGCTTCACCTTCGTCTATTCAAAGATTTTTACCAATACACTTTTCTTTTCGCCTCGTCTCAGCAAAAAAGATATCGAAGAAGCGCTGAAAGAACTCCCAGGTTGGAAACAGGGAACCTATATCGAAAAGACTTTTCGCTTCAAAGACTTTGCAGAATCTCTTAATTTCGCGAATCGAGTCGGTATAACCTTAAAGTCAGAACAAAGCGCCCCAGGGATCATTATCCGTTTTGGTGAAGTTACAATCCGTTTCCGTCCGCATCCATTACAAGGGATTTCACATGCGCAGGTTGAATTGGCAAAGGGGATTGAGAGAATGGCGTAGGGGCGCGGGGTCGGGTGACCTGATCGCGTTCGGCATTGACAAAAACCCAAAAAACCTGTATCAAAAAAAGGCTCTTTCCCAAGAAAGTTGAGGGTGAATAGGTGCGTAAATTGAAACAGACGGATACAAAAAAGGATGCGTTCAAGTACAGGTACGCCGGTCCTAACAGTTACGACGTCCTAGATGGCATGAGAGAGCCGGAACACAAGGATGCGCGAAAGGGATATATCAAGGATCTTCGTGAAAAAGACTTTGTAATCTTCTCGCCTCGTCCGATCGATTTCGAAAGATTCGATGAGCTACTCGAGAAGCATCCAGATGTTCGCCAGTGGATCGAGAATGAGCCAGACCCGGTCCTAGTCTCCGAATGGCTAGCCTGTTCGTTTCCTGAAATCTTCTACACGATCGAGCATGTCTTCGAAGTCTATACCGACTGGAAGATGCGCTGGACCAAGAAGCGGCCGGGAGGCTTTATCGGCGGTGATCCGCTTCAAATTCCTCCAATCCTGTTCGACGCCCTAGGCTCCAACGAAATCGAGTCTCTGGCGCGGCGCTGGTTCAGAAAAGAAATTCGCGCCCTGAACAACGATCCTTGGAAGGCGATCAAGCGGGTTGATGCTTCGGTGAAGCAGGAAGCAGACCCTAAGCGCCGAGCCTTCTTGGCCCATGTGGCGATAACGATGAGAACCTTCATGAGTCTCAAGTTTCCAGCCTTCGTCGAAGAGTTGGAGGGAGGAAAGCCCTTTCCTTCGGCTCATGTTCGGCTATGGGTACAGCGACTTAAAGCGCGCGATAATGTGCTCATCGTTGGTGACGTCGGCACACAAAAAACCTCCGCTTCAATCATCGGGATGGAAGAGCTTGGTTGTGATGTTGTCGTTATCATAGCTCGTTCTTACGCCAAAGAAATGTGGGCCGAGGAAATCCGCAAATACTATCGTGCGTCGCAAGATCCCTATGTCATCCCAGGCATGAAGGATCTCGATCTGCTCGAGAATATGAAGCGTGCCAAAATCCTGGGTCATCGTTTCTTCATCGTCGGCTACGGAAATATGCGTACCAGCCAAGAGGTCGATATCGAAGGCGAAGCCTACGGTGATCGACTGACCGAAGCGCTCCTGCGTTTGAAGCCAACTGGCATCATCATTGATGAAGCTCACGCCATTAAAGGCAAGGGCACCGGTGCGCAGCGCGTCATGCAAGTCGCGCAGTCAGAGACAGTAAAGCATCGTGTGATGTTGACCGCGACTCCGTTCGAAAACAGACCGAATGAAGTCGCCAACCTCGCCTGCTTGCTCGCTCCTGAAGAGTACCCGAATCCCGAGATGTTCCTGGCGAAGTGCAAGAACAACCCCCGGGTCTACTTCGCGATGATGGCCGGTCGCATGTGTGACTACTTCACTCAAGAAGATGTCCTGGACCTACCACCAACCAACCTCACCCCCGATGATTACTTCCCCCTTCTTCGAATCCCTTGTCCACCCGACATGCGGCGTCTCCAAGATCGCATCTTGAATGACGGAGAGTGTGAAGCCAAAAATCAGGTGAATCGTCTCATTCAGTGTCTCGCGATCCCATCAGTCGCCAAACGATGGTATCCAGAGCTTCGGAAATTGCCTTGCATAAAAGATGCGAGAGCGAATCCAAAGCTGATCGCCATCCGACAGGATATCGAGCGCTTGATCAGAACCGGCAAGGTCGTGATCGCGAGCGGAATCTTCGCTGGCGGTATCACCCAAGGCCTAAAAGACGGAGGAGAGGAGTTGCATGCCGCAGCTCTCCTGGAATCTTGGTTCCCCGGTAAGGTACTGAGCATCGACGGCAGCAGCGGAGCAGCGGGTCGAATCGCGATCCAAGAGGCTTGGCAGACGAACCCGGACATTCGGATTCTTGTCGCCTCCGTCCGCGCTACAGCCGAGAGCTTGAACTTTACCTTGAAACGCGTCCCAGGCTCCATCGAAAAGGTGACGGTCTTCTACCTCAGTCTCCCTTGGAAGCCAACGCAATACCTCCAGTTCAACGGCCGATTCCGTCGGCCTGGCTGTGAGGTCCCAATCGATGTCTATACCCTTTTTCTGGAAGGAACAGCAGATGAAAACATCCTCGAACTGAATCAAAAAAAGTGGAGGAACTCCCTGATCGGCGTCCACGGTATGCAGCTATTTCCGGAAGAAGAGGAGGCTCTTGAGCGCAGCTGCTTTAAGCGCATCCTCGACACTCCCGGTCGCTGGCTCACCCACGTGTTCGGCCGCATGTTGGGCAGGGGAGAGCTGGTCAACGCCAAGCTCCTGGACGGGAACATCTTCGATCTCCCCGTCGCCGAGACCATGGCGCGCTACTATCTTCAAGTCGAAGACGTGAGCACGTCAGGCCAAATCTCGCGCGTCGTGGCGCCAACGCTCCGCCGCTGGCGTGAGACCGGTGTTATCCCTTCATGGGATGCACTGCTCGATGTCGGTTGTGGGCCGCTCATCCTCGAACGCAAGCTCGACGCCCCGCTCCACGCGGTCGATCTCAATCCTTGGATGATCAAGATCGGACGAGAACACTCGGCCTATGGCGGACAAAACGCTATCGAAGGCGCCGCGTCTCGACTTCCCAAGGAGTGGTCGAATCGTTTCTCCTTCGTCATGCTTTCCCTCGTCCTCGACCTCACCACGACGAGAGACGGCGGAAACAAGCTCGCCCCAGAACGAGTCCGTGTCCTGCAGCAGATGCATCGTGTCCTGCAAACCGGCGGCCTTCTCTGGTGCACCTTCCAAGCTCGCTGTTTCGATGAATCCTCCTTCGAGGCTTTCGTTCAAGCGATCAAGCCTTTCGGCTTTGAGCCCGTGGATCCTTGGTGCAATCGCATCGAAGCCACGGATCACAAATACCATCCCTTCACCTTCTGGTCGCTGCTCCTCCGGAAGCGCTCCGAATTGCGTGACACAAAGCCAGCTTGTCCGCACTTCATCCACGAGCTCCCTCGTGGTGAAGGACAGCCAGGACGGGCAAAGAAGCGTGTTCAACCCAAACCGCCAGAATTGTCGCCGGTTCCTGTCAAAGGAATCAGGCACGAACAGTTCGTTATCCAAGACAAAAATGGCGACTCGATCGATCTCGAGACAGCGCTCCGAACCATCAAGCCCGCATCGATCGAAGTCGAAGGGACAACGATCGTTGACGAGTACGAGATCCATCCGGATGAAGAAGCACAGCTACTCCTTCTTCACGAGATGATCCGCAAGCGCTGCCGCCTTAGGCTTGGCGGTCGACTAAGCGAGACTCTTGCGACGATGCTTTTTCAAAAGCGTCCCAAGTCTCTCGTTGACCTCGAAGCTCTCTGGCGCAGTTTCCGACGCCATAAAGGAGCGCCCAGTATCACCTTCCGAAACCTCGGTTCAGACATCAGAACCTTCTTCAAGAAAGAAAAGACTGCATGATCTAACTCCTTGTTTCAGCGCCGCCTCTCACTAGAGTCGGCGCTTTTTGTATTGACAAAAGTCAGAAAATAGGGCTTTGTATAGGAACGGACTTTGAAAAGAAAGGTGCTGAGCATGTCAACGAATAAAATCGAGGGCAGTCATCTCAAACAGCATGCTCCTAGTCTTGTGAAGATTCTGAGTATCCTGCGTCGAAAGAATCCCTGCCTTACCGCTGATGAGCTTTGGGGGAGGATGAAGAGATTTTGGGATGTACCTTACCTGGAGATTGCTTTGCAAGAGTTTGACCTCTCAGAAGATGTAGCCTACTTTCAGACCTTGCTTGTTTTTGAAAAAACGCGTCAGGGCGATGCCGAAGACGCTATTATAATCAATAACGAGCTTTGGATTAGTATCGCAAGGATTGCGAGAGATACCAGTCTCTCCAACGAGTGCGTGCGTAAAAAAATGGAGTGTGCAAAAGTCTCGGTAGAACTTGGCCTAAACCCGAGAGGAAGAGTGTGTAAATTCTATCCTTCGTTGGAGGCCAGGAACGCATGTGGCGTAGATTCAACTTATAAAGCGAAGGAAGGTGAGTTGATCAAGATAGAAGGAAAAAAATTGGGAATGTAGAGACTCTGGCACCTTTGCTTGGTGTTAAAAGGGAGTTTCTGAGTGAGCTGCTAAGAAAGAAGAAGGTGCCTTTTGTTAGATTGTGGCAAGCTTCCGAAAATGCTAGCGGTAAGAGTTATAGTAGAGGTTATAGCTTGTCCGAGGCTGAACTTGTTACAGGCTATCTCAAGGGTGCTCCATCTGCTCCAGAAAAAAAGGTGATAAAAGTGAAGGGTATTAGGTATGCGACTTTGGCAACCTATATAGCCCTACGCTCGATCCCAGTAAAAAAGCTCACACTTCTTAGGAGAATGAAACAAGCTGGGGATCTAAAGTCTGTACGTGTAAGAAACGGGGCTAGCAAAACGTTGTGCCCAGCATATCCTCTCGCAGAGATGGACGCGCTCTTTAAAGAGTTTGGGCTTCAAAAAAAGATTCAACCCCTCGGTGAAGGCTTCTGTCTATACAGGAGGAAGCGATGGGGTACCAGCAAAGCGCTTTGCAAGGAAAAGAGCTTGAATAAAGATGCGCTAAATGAGATCGTCGAGAAAAAAAAGACTCCTTACATTAAAGCTCATATGAAAGGTCGTGGGCCCTGCAAGTGGTATGACGTAGAGAGATTCTATAAAGACGCCCAAGTATATCTAGCGAAGAAGCGGCTAAAAGACGACCCCATCGACGCCGCTGTCCTTCGCGCTGAAGCTATCCCCCTCGTCGCCGTCCTCAAGACCCTCCGCTCAGAGATTCTAAACTTCACCGCCGACGACTTCTGGCACGCCCTTCGTACAAAATGGCCAAAATCCGAGCTCAATCTTGCGCTGAAAGAGTTTAGGGAGAGTGGCAAAACCGATCGCTTCAAAAAGCTCTTTGAGTAAATCGTTGTGAGGCTTTAGGTGGCGCGTCTAATTACGGACGCGCCTTTTTCGTATTGACAAAACTCGGAAAATAAGGCTTTGTATAGGAACGGACCTTGAAAGAAAGGTATTGAACATGTCTACGAATAAAATCGAGGGCAGCCATCTCAAACAGCATGCCCCGAGCCTTGTGAAGATTCTGAGCATTCTCCGTCGAGAGAACCCTAATCTCACCGCCGATGAGCTTTGGGGGAGGATGAAGAGATTTTGGGATGTGCCTTACCTGGAGCTTGCTTTGCAAGAGTTTGATGCCTCAAGAGGTATCAAACTCTTCCTAACCCTGCTCGTTTTTGAGAAAGAACGGCAGAGTAACGCTGAAGGCGTCATGATGATTGAAGGGGCCATATGGACGACGGCTTCCAATCTCACTAAGAGCGTGCGTCTAACGGCGACGATGGTGCGAAGGAAGCTAAAGAATTCCGGAATCAAAGTGGAACGAGGAATAAATTACGGAGGCAAGGCCTGCAATTTCTATATTTTGCAGGAAGTAGAGAAGGTTTGTAACGGAAACTCGCTTCATGCAAATAAAGGAGAAATGATTGAAGTAGCTGGCGAAAAAATTGGTAGTTTGGAGACTTTGGCACGAGAGCTGGGTTCCTCAAAGACCATCCTATTGAGGACAGTAAAAGAGGAGAAAATTCCTTATATCGTTAACCTTTGGCATGTCTCGGGTAACCGTGCAGGAAAAAGCTTTAGCCACGGTTATCGTCTGTCAGAAGTGATGAAAGCTCTTCCTAGTAGTGATGCTCTACAGATTTCATCTAAACAAACGGTAAAAGTGAAGGGTGTTCGATATATAACCATTCGGGCATATATAGCTCATAACTCGATCCCGATAAACGAGAACTCTTTGAAAGGGAGAGTAGATAAAGGAGGCGTGAAGGGTATTCCTGTCATCATACTTCCTAAAAAAATCAGGACTCTTGCTTACACTATATCCGAGCTAGATAAGCTCTGTGCTGAATTCAAGATTCAAGGAAAAGTAAAGCTGATCGGGGACGGTATATGCGTTTACAGAAAAAAGAAATGGGCTACGCATAAAGCCATATGTGAAAAATACGCCGTGGATGAAGATGCGATGAGGGGTGTGATAGTGAGAAGAAAAACCCCTTATATAACAGCTTATCTAAAAGGGAAAGGGATAGTCAGGTTGTATGATATGAATAGGGTCGATAAAGATCTCTATTCTTACCTGATGCGGGAAAAGCGTAAAAACGATCCTATAGACTCCGCTGTCCTTCGTGCCGAAGCTGTTATCCTCGTCACCGTTCTCAAAACCCTCCGCTCCAAGGTCCCAGACTTCACCGCCGACGACCTCTGGCATGCACTCCGCACGAAGTGGCCCAAGTCCGAGCTCGATCTTGCACTAAAAGAGTTTAAGGAGAGCGGAAAAACCGATCGCTTTAAGACGCTCTTTATGTGAGTGCTATCTAGTTTCTTCACGGCGCATTCCCCCACGGATGCGCCTTTTTGTATTGACAAAAACCAGTTTTTGCATTACATAAATAATGTCCCGAACAACGGAGATATGCGATGCCCCTTTTGAATCAAGGCTATAGTTCGTTCGCTGCGCTCATCAAAGGAAGGCGAATCAAGACGACTTCGAGTGAAATCGAAATCGTAGAAGCGGTCGGCTACTCGCGGAAAGACAACTCGTCTCCGCTCTACGAATCGATTCTGGACGTACCAGCAGGCACCGTTTACTGTCCTCGATATCGCGGCGGGATTCTGGTGTTGATCGCCTGTCACGATACAGGCCGTCCCGGTGGTTGTGTCTTGCTCCGTAAGGCAAAGGCCAATGGTCGCATCATTAGCGGGCCTGGTCACGTCGCGGAAGCTCTCGGAATCACGATCCAAAAGACAAAAGGCTATATCGTCGAGGACGGAGAAGTACTCGTCCTCACTTTGAAGCCGTGATCGTGGGAAAAAGTTAAAATCAGATGAAACAAACACGCATCTTCGACGCAAAGTCTGATCCGGTCAAGCCTGTGAAGCTCGCGAATGGAGGATGGTACTCATACCATCCTGCGCTCTACGTTGAGCAGGAGGCGACCGAGCTTTTCGAAGCGCTCCGCGACGAAATCGCCTGGGAGTCCCACTCCAACGCGGCGACGCGAGGAAAGCCTCAGCCGCGTCTCATCAAATGGATTGGGGACTTCGACTATACATACACCCGACTTACACTTCGGAAGTTCCCCTGGGGACCAAGGATGTCGGAGATCCGGAAACGAGTTGAAGAGCTTGTATTCGGTGAGAGTACGGGTCAATTCCAAGGCGTGCTCCTAAACTACTACCGCGATGGGAATGACAGCATCGGTTTCCACTCAGATAGTGAAGAAACGATCTTGTCAGATTCTCCTATCGCCGCCCTCTCCTTCGGAGCTCAACGTCGCTTCATTCTGAGCTACACGGGTAAAAATCTCCGTCGGCCCAAGAATGTTCACCTGGACCTCGAATCCGGAAGCTGCCTCATAATGGGCGGAACTAGCCAGCGCTTCTGGCAACACAGCGTTCCCAAACAGCCACGGATCAAGGAAGGTCGCATCAGCCTGACCTTCCGCCAGTATCATCTCGCCTCGCCCTAAACCGCGAGGCTTTTTTGTAAAAAAATTTCCCCCAAACAAAAAACCCCAGGTGAGACCGTCTTAGCGTTTGCCCGAAAGCAAACATTTGGAGAGTCGGTACCTAAGGTTAAAGCTAGCGTACACGTTCTGCGCAATTTCGCGTAGGGGCGCAATTTATTGCGCCCGGGTCAACCGCCTCCGAACGGCTTGCACGATCTCAATCCGACCAGCCTCCCGTCGCTGTCGCCGGTTGCTCTATCTCATTCGGATAGACTCGGACATAGATATTCGCCCACACCGCAAGCAAGAGAATAGGAATGCCAAAGAGCATGATCGTTACCACTACAGGCTCTTTTTCAAACCATTTTTTCAGCATGAGAAGCCTCCAGGTCGAGAGACGACGATAGGTAGGAAGCTAAGCCAAAAAGCCAGGCTTGTCAACCTGGTCAGCTCGGCCGGCCGATCGGACTGGGCGCAATAAATTGCGCCCCTACAATATAACCCTCCCGTAGGGGCGCATGGTCATGCGCCCTGATCGTGGCTCCTGTTCCTCCGCCTCATTAAGCCATTTTTCCCATTGAACATTGTCTGTATCCATTGGATGAGATACTCTTGATGTCATTACCCGGACAACCGTCCGTTACTCTCATGGAAGGCGACAAAAATCTCTTTATCCGCTTAAAGAACGATCCCACAGTCGTTGGCGAGGTCTATGACCTCTATGCCGACAAACTCTATGGGTTCCTTTTAAAGCGCTGCGGCCAAAAAGAATTGGCCGAGGACTTGGTCTCCCAGACCTTTGTCAAACTGCTTGAGCAAACCTCCAAGCTCGAATACCGCGACGTCTCTCTCGGAGCTTGGCTGTATCAAGTGGCTTCCAATGCCCTGACTGATCATTATCGCAAAGCCTCGACCAAGCGCGATACTCAATTCGATACGGATGAATGGGATCCGCCGGCCGACAGTGATACCTCATGGTTCGCTACCGTTAACTTTGATGGCGAACAATTACGAGGCTGCATCATCGAGCTTTCCGAGCGCGACCAGCAAGTCCTGGACCTCCGTTTTTTCGGAGGTTTCGAGATCCCTGAAATTGCTGAACGTCTCGAAGTGTCCGCAAACCATGCCAGTGTCCTCGTCTATCGGGCGATCGGCCGACTTCGTCAGGTTTACCTCAAAAAATATCCATCCGCCGTATGAAGAACGACCAAAAACTCCCACACGAAGAGCAAGCCAAAAAACTGCAAGACCATCTTGCAGATGCTTCGCGTCACGAGGAATCCCTTCGGCCGTTTGAACAGACAGCAGATGCATTGAAGCGCGAAGCATCTGCGACGGATGCCAAACTTGATTCCGGCGTCGTTCGAATCCAGCGCCACATGCTTATGGAACTCGCAAAGAAACATAAAGAAGCTCAAGCCCCAGCTCCAGCCGGCGCCGAAGCACCGAAATCAAAGTCGGTTGTTCGCCACGCCTCCCCATGGTTGGCCTGGTTAGGTGGTGCCGCAACCGTTATTGCCGTCTTTTTCGCTGCCGTCTTCGTCCAAAACATTGGTCCAAAAAATGGAAACAATCTTCCAAGCGGTTCCAAGAACGTCGCCGCCGTTGCTCGCTTAGTTATCCCAGAAGCGAGTGCCGCCGATGCATTTACATTAATTACCGAAAACCAAGACGCCTCCGGCGCCGACCCATCCACCTCCTTTTTGGTGAAGTCCGCCATTCCATTAACGTCCGAAGAAATGCGCAATCATGTGCGCATTGTTCCAGCTGCCACCTCTGATGCTGCTCCGGTCGCCGTGACCGTTGATTTGGTTTCCGATGGTCAATTTCGTGTCCGCCCTGTTGAGTCTTTGACTCCAGGCGTCGTCTACAAAGTCGGCCTCGACGCGGCGGTGAAGAAAGCCGATGGTGAACTACAAGCTCGCGATTTTACCTGGGCCATTCAAACCAAGAATGTGTTCCGCGCTTTATCCTCCGTCCCAGCTCCAGATGCGACCTATGTGCCAATCAATGCCGGCATTGAGTTCGTCATGTCCATGCCAAATTGGGAAGATCCAAAATCCCACTTCTCCATCACTCCAGCTGTCGATGGCCGCTTTGAAGCGCATGGCCGCAGTCTCGTCTTTGTCCCAACCAAGCCGCTCAAGCCAGGTCAGTTATATATCGCAACCCTGAAAAAGGGTTTGAAGGTCAAAGGTAGCGATCGCCAACTCGAGCAAGACATTGTCTTACGTTTCGAAACTGCGACTGGTAATGGCATGCCAAATGTCACCTGGTCCGTCAGTTTGCAGCAGCCTTTCTTAACGTCCGCCCCACAAAAAGACATTCTCGTGCCATTCTGGGCTGATACCAATGTCGCCATGCCAGAAATTACCGTCACCGGATATGCCTTGAGCTTGGACGAAACCAAGCGTCTGATCGAAGAAGAGGCAAAAGTCCCAGGTTTTGCCGAAGCTACCCGCTTACGTGGTGAAGCCTTCAAGAATGCCGCAAAAAATCAGGCCTTCCAAGTAATCGCTACCGTCGAAAAACAGAATTACCAAGATTATCTTCATATCGCTCCATTGCCTGAAGGTCGTTATGTGGTGAAGGTCGAGCCAAAAGGCTATCAAGCTTCCTGGTTCTTCTTGCAAGTCACCAAAGTCGCCACCTATGTCATTTCCGACAAGGATTCGACTGTCGTCTGGGCTATGAATTCCGAAACAGGTCGCCCACTCGAAGGAATGTCCGTCATTGGTTCAAGCAATTCCGCCAAGACCGATGCCTCGGGTATTGCTCGCATGCCAACCCCAGCCCAGCTCAACTCAACCAGCACCGATGGCGTCGCGGTCTTAACCGTCGGCGAAGGAAGCATGTCCTCCGTCATCCGTTTGGTTGGTGGAACGTGGAATATCTGGAATCGCTGGGCACCGACAACCGATGATAAAAATGTGTCTTATGTGATGGCCGACCGTCCAATGTATCATCCAACCGATACCTTGCACGCTTTTGGAAAAGTTTTAGAACGCGATACCAATCGTCCAGCAGGGAATCTGACATTAGAATTGCAACGCTCCGGCTTCTTTGATTGGTTCTCAACCGGCAAAGAAAAAATCTATCGTTCAACAGGTTTGCAATCTGATGCTCAAGGCGTCTTCCGTGGTGAGCTCTCCTGGAACAATTTAGCTCCTGGGTATTATCAGCTTGTTTTGAAGAGCGATGGCGTGCTTGTTCGCAGCCGTTCTATCGAAGTCCGTGATTTTGTAAAACCAGCCTATCGCCTTGAAGTCACGACCGATCGCCGCGCCGTCTTCTCGGGTGAAACCGCCAAAGCTCAAGTACGCGCTACATTTTATGATGGAACTCCGGTTCCAAACTTGGACCTGACCTCAGAAGTCTATGGCCCAGGCAGTCTTAAAAACAATCAGCTCACAACCAATGCCGATGGTTTGGCGACCTTCGAAGTCCCAACCCAAATGGCTCCATGTGGGGACGACTCCGTTCGCTCTTACTGTGATTCTTCAACCTTCTTAAATCTCACGCTTCGTCCTGTTGATGCCGAGAATGCTGAAATCATGGGTGCAACTTCGCTCACCGTTTGGCGTGCCCGCGTCGATCTCGAATCAACGAGCCAAGTGAAAGGCGATACCGCAACGGTCACCGTCACCGCTCGTGGCATCGATCTCACCAAAGCCGAAACCAGCCCAGAATCGATGGACGTCTTGTCTGATCCAAAGCGCAATCAAACTATCTACGGCCGTATCTACGAAGTCACTTGGGATCGCCGCGAAAGTGGAACCTATTATGACTTTATCGAAAAGAAAGTTGTTCCAAACTACACCTATACCCAAAACTTCCGCGAAATTGCTCCAATCAATGTCATAACCGACGCGCAAGGAAAAGCGAGCATCAAGGTACCAGCCATGCGTGCCAATGCTTCATATCGCGCCGCCTTTATCACGAAGGATGAGCGCGGCGTCGAACAACGCGAAGTCGCGACCTTCTCTCGTGAAGGTTACTTCGGTGGCTATCCAGGAAATTCATCCGACATTAGTTTCGAAGCAATTGCTGCTGACCGCACCAAGCCAGGTTATGATCTCGGTGACACGGCGACCTATGAAGTCGTTCGCAATGGCGCTCGTCTCGCAGATTCAGCTGCCCCAAACTTCCTCTTCATCAAAGCCCAACGCGGGATTAAAGAGGTGCGTCCATCCACCGAAGCCGTCTATCGTTTCACCTTTAACGACAATGACGTTCCAAATGTTGGTTTACGCGCAGTCGTCTTTTTGAACGGTGGCTTTATCGAACGTCAGTCCATGGCGACCTTCAATAGCTTGTCGCGTGAATTGAAAATAACGGTCACCTCAGATGCGACCTCATATGCCCCAGGCGGCAAAGCCACAGTCCACATTAAAGCTGTCGATAAACAGGGGAAGGCGGCAAGTAATGCTCGCTTAGGTTTAAGCGTGATCGACGAAGCTCTATTCGACGCAGCCAACTCAAGCGGCGAAGAAGCTCCATTGAACGATCTCTACACAAGCGTAAGTGACGGCATCTTATTGACCCAAGAATCACACGCAGCCGACGCCGCTCAATTAAATCGCATCGGTGGTGCTGAAATGGGAGGCGGGGGAGGCATGGGTGATGGGGTTCGCCGTAGCTTTAAAGACACGGCCGATTTTCAAGTCGTCCAGCTCGACGGCAATGGTGAAGCGGACATGACCGTAAAGCTTCCAGACAATCTCACAAGCTGGCGCACAACGGCCGTCGCTCTCGGAAACGATCTTACCGCCGGCTATGGCCGCGGAAAATTGATCGTCACCAAGCCAGTCTTCGTCGAAGCCGTCGCCCCAATGGTCTTATTGAGCACCGACAAACCCGTCTTGAAGCTCCGCGCTTATGGTATGGGTCTCACCGCCGGAACCAAGGTTACCTATAATATCGATGCGCCAACACTCGGCTTGAAACAAGACTTCGACGGTGTCGTCGGAACCCCAACCTATATCGCCATCGACAAGCTCACGGACGGTGAGCATGCCATGGTTCTTCGTGTGACATCGCCCAAAGGTTCTGATGCGCTAGAAAAGAAAGTCCGCATCGTCGCGAGCCGCTTCTTGCGCCAAGAAGCTATCCAAGCCGATCTTGCGCCAGGTTCCACTCTTCCAGATATCGGTCAGTCCCGCGAAGTGGATCTCACCATTCTTCCAAAGACGCGTGCTCAATACTTGAACAATACCGAATCCCTCTCCCAAGTGTGGTCACAGCGCGTTGAATCTCGCATTGCCGCAAATATCGCGCGTGCCTTGATGCAGGATCAATTCGCCGCCAAGAATGTCGCTCCGCAAGAATCCCTTTCGCGTTATCAAAAACCAAGTGGTGGAATCGCGATCTTGCCTTATGCCTCAGAAGATATTGAATTATCTTCCAAGATTGCTTCAATCGCCCCAGACCAATTTGACCGCGTCTCTCTCAGCAAATACTTCTACGACACCTTGAAGAAAACGGGCCTCACTCGTGAACAGCAAATCCGTGCCGTTTCTGGTTTAGCCGCTCTCGGTGAACCGATGCTTCCAGAATTGCGCGCCTTCGGTGAACAGAAGAATCTCACATGGCGCGAACAATTAGCTTTGGCTAATGGCGCCGTCGCTGCGGGTGATCAAGATCTCGCAAAAGCCATGCTCGCCCCATTCTTTGCTCGTATGGAAGAGCATGATGGTCAATCCTTCATCCGCGTCAGCGAAGACAAGCGCGACCAGATCGAAGCAACCGCCGAAATGGCTGTTGTCGCCGCTCGCTTAAACATCCCAGAAGCTTCTCGCTTGAATGCTTGGTTGCAAAACAACTGGGCTCTGGATGCCTTCAGCGATCTCGATCGCATCGCCTATCTCCAAGTCGTCGTCCCCGCTGCCATCGGCCGCGATGTCTCCTTGTCCTACACGATCGGCAATGGTGAAAAACAAATTGTGTTGAAGGACGGCGTCTCCGAATCGCTCACCCTCACCGCTGAAGAAGCCAAGGCCTTCCGCACCGTATCCGTCGACGGCCCAGCTGTCGCCGTATTCACGCGCGAAGTCCCTTCAACGCCAACTCAGAATAAAGATTTGAGTTTGACACGCACCATCACCACAAAAGATGGCAAGCCAGTCACCTCATTGAAAGAAGGCGAGGGCGTCACCGTGACCCTCGAACCAAAATTCTCATCTTCAGCACCAAGTGGTTGTTATCTCTTACGCGACCACGCTCCAGCGGGTCTCTCGCCAATGGTCTCGCTCAGCTTCACCTTGGCTCGCGATATTGGAACCTGGTATCCACAGAATGTTGATGGAAATACCGTGAGCTTCACCGTCTGTAATGCGCAAGATGGGAAGACGCCAACGCCAATCAAATACAATTTGCGCGTGGTCGCTCGCGGAACCTACACCGCTGAACCGGCCATCCTGCAGAGTGATACCACCCCATCCGTGAGTGTTACCACGCCACCGCAAACCGTTGAAATCAAATGACCCTGAACCTGAAATCCATATCCATAACGGCGACCCTCATCGGGGTCGCCGTCTTTGGTTCTGGCTGTGGAATGCGAACAGGAAGATCAAGAGAAATAGAGGTACGATCAGGGACGATTGGGACACGATTAGGGCAAGCGCCATTTGCCCCTACGGGTACCTCCGATGGCGTAGAGGCAAACGGCGTTTGCCTTGGATCGGCCTGTCTTTCCAGCCTCACTCTCCCACCCATCGACGCCACCTTATTTCTCGATCGTCCCGAATACGCACGCATCCGTTCCCGCCCAATAAAAACCATCGATATCAAAGGTCGCGCCATCGCCGGCACGGTCAATCATCACGTCCTCGCCACTGATTTGCTTGCGAGCTTTTTCCGTTCCCTCGCCAAAAATCGCCCAGATGCCACGCGCATCGTTATTCTTTCCCCAGATCATTTTAATGTTGGTCGAAGTTCCATTTCAACGCATTCCCGTTCCTATACCGCACCCAGCGGCATTGTTGAAGTCGACAAAGAAGCCGTTCAATCATTAGTCGAAAAACAGCTCGCCCTCGAAGAAAACGGTTCCATGTATGAACTCGAGCATGGCATCGGTGCCCTAATTCCTTTTTTGAAAGATGAATTCCCGAAAGTAAGTATCGTTCCAATTTCCATCCGCGGCTCAGCAGATCGCACAATCGCAATCAAACTGGGCAAAGCACTCCAAGCTTTAGATGATGGTCACACGCTCTTCATCGTCTCCGCCGATATGAGCCACTATCTCTCCAAGGATGATGCATTAAAAAATGACCAAAGCATTCGATCTTGGCTCGCCAATCGCAATCTCCAAGCAATGGCAGATGCAAACGACGACTTCACCGACAGCGGCCTCCAATTCGTCGCGCTATTTACCTGGTTCAATCAAGAAAAAACAAAACCTACTTTCATCGAACTCGGTCATGGAATTTCCTCAGATTACAATGGGCCTGATGATTTCACGACAAGTTATGTGAATGGGGTTTGGGTCAATTAACCCCTTTCGGCCGGCCAACAGCAAACTTTGGCATCTTGGACAATGCGCTTTTCAATCCGGTTTTTAATAGATTTTTGGCTTACCCCAACTTCAATTTCCTCAAATACTCCACAAACGGTTTTTCAAAATGCTTCTCCTGTTTCAAGCATTTAGCGACGGCCATTAATAATGGGGCCTTCGCTCCAATCTTCTTCACAAGTTTTACGGCAATTTCCGTCGCCGAGATTCCCTCAACGGTTCCAAGTCCAAGTTGTGCCGGGTCTTTAAAGTCTGACTCAACCAGTCTTTCGCCATAGGTTCGATTTCTACCATGCGGTGAAAATCCTGTTACCAGCAAATCTCCCAATCCCGCCAAAGTCCCCGCCGTCGCTGCATTGGCTCCAGCTGCGTCCAAAATATGTTCCATCTCATCGATCGCAAGTGAGGTTACCAGCGCTTTTGTATTCATCGGATAGCGTAATCCATCGCACATTCCAAGTGCGATGGCATAGACATTCTTCAAAGCCATACAGTAGCCAACGCCTAGGACATCTTTCGAGGTCGCTACTTTTAAATGATCATTCTGCAAAAACTTCGCCAGCTTTTTTGCAGCCATCTGATCCGCGCCTGCGATAAAAAACGCTGCCGGTTGATCATGCGCGAGTTCATTTGCAACCGCCGGGCCACCAATCAAGCATAATCGTCCACGAAGCGACTTGGGTAAGCGCGCTGCTGCTTCGATCGCGAGCGGCTTAAATGTTTTCAGATCAAGTCCTTTTGTAATGCTCCCAATCACCACATCCGCTGCCAAAAAAGGTATAGCCAAGTCTAAAGCTTGATAGATGGCAAAGCTCGGTACCGCGATCAAGACAATTTCCGCTCGAGAAACCGTCTGCTCAATATCTGCAAAAGCACGAATCAATTTTGGCAATTTCACCCCAGATAAATATTTTGTATTGCAAGCATTCATGTTGATGTCCCGCATGACGTCTTCTTCGATACAGTACAGATGTACCGGCCGTCCATGCCGTGCCAGAAGGAGCGCAAGAGCCGTCGCCGCATTCCCAGCTCCCAAAATCGCAAAGGGTCTTTTATTCATAGGAAGAACCCAAGCATACGAAAACACGCCGCATCTGTCGATGGCGGCGTGAATGGATCATGCAATAGTCTTAGCGCACCAGCGGCACCACCATCCGAAAACCTTGTTCCCGATCTTCCGCCACCTTCCGAAACCCATGCCCAATCATAACCGGAATCAAAAAGTCATCTTGTTGAACATAGGCTTTGGAATAGGATTTGATCCGAATATCTCCCGAAGCTCCCGATAATCCTCCGGCAGCAAAACGTTCTTCCAGGGTTTTCAAATCAACCGCCAAATAATCTGATCGATCTGCATTGCGAGGCGATAAGATGACGCCCGAAACTATCGTGCGTCGAGTCGCATCTGCAATCAAATGGGAGGCTTCTACCGATGAGCCATCCATTTGAACAATCTCCAATCCATCTTTTGCAGCAGGAAATAAAATCCGATGCTGATTTGGAAACTCCGTCGCGCTACATAAACGGCCTTCACGAGGCGGTAAAGGTGGAAAACCAGTAAACTGCTCTGGATGAGTCGCATCTTCACGAATCCACGCGACAGCTTCAGAAGTCATGCACATTCCTGCTTCCTGCTGGCCTGCCCACCAATTATTCCAATCCGGAGCCATCTGCGGATCAAGCATATCTGAAAAAGCCAAGAGATGCGTTTGAAAAAAAGTCGTCGCAATCCGAATCAAATCCGCCGTCGGCGGTAAGCTCTGTAAAGTAAGAGGGGATTCCACCACGGGAGCCTGAAAACGCAGTGCATGTTTTGCGGCATCATAGGTCCACGTCATGCCCATCGGATCAGCCCACGATAAATTGAGCGAGCGAACTTGAGGTAAATCACCCAGCAATGTTCCTGGCAAACCAAGAGCTCCCGCAATATTTCGAAACTCCGTTTCATTCGGCAATCCAGAACGTAAATGAAGCACGGTAATTTCATTCGGAGGGGTCGGTGGTATTTCCTCAAGCGTCACCGTCGCCGTGGATGGCTTCGCGAGCAAAGTCGGCAATGCACCAAAACCCTGCTTCTCAGGCACCGTTTGCTGCGAAGGAAAATTTCGAAACGGCTCCGCGATCTTCGGCGACGTGATCGGCGCACAACCAGCCCCAATCAAACCCAAAGCGCCGACGGCAACACTCAAATGAAAAAAAGAAAGCCGCATATGGCCGAAGTGTAGCGCATAGCAGAGATATACGGAACGTATACATTGACCCACCCACCGTTTCATGATATTTCATGTAAGCCCTTTCGAAAGGAGTCGGAATGCGAGATTTGTTGATCAGTCTCTACGATGCCAATACTTCTATAAAAGTCTGGTCGATCGTTGAGCTGCATTGTCAGATAAAATTCGGTCCAGACCGTGGTTTGCCGGAACGCGATCTGATTCAAGCGGTGCAGCATGATCCGCTCCTGCGAGGAAAAGTCTTTGATGCCATCAAGACGGAATATCTCGATCAAGCGACGCCGGTTGACCTTAGCCAGAGTGGTCACTGGTCGCTTGCGCGTAGTTTGTTGGCGGTGATTGAGGTTTGCGAGGCTCGCGAACTTTACGTGAGCTTGTTCCAATGGTTCGGCTGCCATAAGCCGCAGCTCTTGCATGGTACGGGAAACAAAGTACTGGGTCGTCAGGCTTTGCGTCTCATCGCGCAATTTCAAGAGCCGAAGCCGATCCATCTACCTTTTTGGCTCCGTCTGCTGGAACAGGATCGAGATATCGAACTCGCAAGTCTCATTATCTCACTTGATGAAAAGAGGCATCGAATATCCATCCCCAAGGAATGGAAGCTGATCGCTCTTTCCGCCTTGATCGACTGTGATCCTAAGGAGGCTGCTCGTCATGTCTGCGACTTCCCTCGTTGGCTCGATGCCCCGGATTACGATGCCCCTTTGCTTCGTCTCTGGGAGATGTCTGAACCAATCCGAGAGCTGCTGATTGAAGCGCTACATCAAGATATGAAAGACCGCGTCCAAAACGATGCGATGACGGCCTATCTTGCGCTCTACTTCGCCCTCTCCGAGAGCAGGCGTGAAGAGCTAAAACATCGTCTCAAATCCAGAGCCATGCAAGACCCTCTCCAAACTGCCATCTAAAGGCGGTTTTTTTGTGCCCTATCCATTGACAGAACTGAGTTTTCCAGCTAATTTACTGGTACTAAACCAGGTATTATGTCCAGCCTCTTCCAGGTCAATGCCCGCGAGCATGGCGCCCTTCTCCTGATGGGGGCTTTAGCTCGGCAAAAAGATGGAGAATTCCTCCGTCTCCAGACCGTCGCCGAAGATCTCGGCCTCTCCGCTGCCTACTTGGAAGAAATCGCCGCCGCCCTCAAATTCGGCAATCTCATCCGCGGTCGCCAAGGTCCAGGCGGGGGATATCAGCTCACAAAAGTGCCCGCCGACATTTCCATCGAAGATATCCTGATCGCCGTCGATGGCCCCGTCGCCCTCGTCGACTGCCAACTCGAAGGCAAGGTCTGTCCCGTCGCCTCAAAATGTTCCTCCCAACATGTCTGGAACAAGGTCCGTACCGAACTCGTCAAAACCCTCCGCTCAACCACCCTCGCACAAACTCTCGACGCCTAAAGATATGAATGAACCAAAACCCATCTACCTCGACCACGCTGCTACGACCTATGTCGATGAGCGCGTTTTGAATATCATGTTGCCGTATTTCTCCGAAGTCTTCGCCAACCCATCTTCTTTTCACACGCCAGGTCTCCGTGCCAAAGAAGTGGTGACTGAAGCGCGTTCCACGATCGCGAAACTATTCAATTCCCGCGACGAAGAAGTGATCTTCACCTCCGGCGGCACCGAATCCGACAATTTAGCTTTGTTCGGCATCATTCGTGCGCACGCTGCCAAAGGCAAACATGTGATCACGAGTGCCATCGAACATCACGCCATCCTGGAACCATTACTGCATCTCAAAAAGAAGGGGGAGATCGAACTCACGATTTTGCCTGTCAATCGCGAAGGTCTCGTCAGCGTCCAAGATTTTGAACAAGCCCTCCGCCCCGACACCATCCTCGTCTCAATCATGATGGCGAACAATGAAATCGGAACCATCGAACCCATCGCCGACATCGGCCGTGCCATCCTCGTTTGGCGCAAAGAAAAGGCCACACCCTATCCATACTTCCATACCGACGCCTGCCAAGCTGCAGGGACCCTCGATCTCGACGTCGAAAAGCTCCATGTCGATCTGATGACCGTCAACGCCTCCAAGGCCTACGGTCCAAAAGGCATCGGCATCCTCTATGTCCGCCGTGGTTTGAAACTCGAACCGCTCGTGATCGGTGGAGGCCAAGAGCGCAATATTCGCTCCGGCACCGAAAATGTCCCAGGCATCATCGGCATCGCCGCCGCACTCAAGTTTGCTCAAGATGAAAAAGAAATTGAAAATGCGCGTCTCACAAAATTACGTGATCGCTTGATCGAGGGTTTACTCACGATTCCAAAAACAATTTTGAACGGCTCGCAAATCCAGCGTCTCCCAAACAATGTCAACATTTCTTTCTTAGACATCGAAGGTGAAGCTGCCGTGCTCTATCTCGACGCCGAAGGCATCGCGATCTCAACCGGCTCCGCTTGCGCTTCACTCTCGCTCGACCCATCCCACGTCATCCTCGCGACCGGCCTCTCCTACGAAGCCGCTCACGGCTCCCTCCGTTTCTCACTCGGCAAACGCACAACCGCCGAAGACATCGAGCACGTCATCAAAGTCATGCCAGACATCGTCGCCAAACTCCGCCACATGAGTCCCGTTAATTTAGACATGAAATATTTCGCCTAAACATATGTCCGATCCAAACATCATCTCCCCAGCCTCAACCGACGCGCGCCAAGGCGATGTCGTCACCAATTCAAAAGACAAAGGTTGGTTCTACACCGACGCCGTCAAAGAACACTTTTTCCACCCAAAGAATTTCATGGACAATGAAGCGGAATACGCCGACGCTGCCATGGGCATGGTCGGTTCTCCAGCTTGTGGCGACGCCATGAAAATTTGGATCAAAGTTTCTCCAGAGACCCACCGCATCACCGATCTCAAATGGAAAACCTTCGGCTGCGGATCAGCCATCGCCTCCACCTCAATGATGAGCGTGATGGCCACCGAAAACGGCGGCAAGACACTTGAAGAAGCTCGCAAGCTCCGCCCCCAAGACATCATGGAACGCCTCGGCGGTTTGCCAGCCCGCAAAGTCCACTGCTCCGTCCTCGGTGACAAAGCTCTCCGCGCCGCCATCAACGATTGGTATCGCCGCAACAATCAACTCGACCATATCGAAATCGAAACCGGTCGCATCATCGACAAAGTCTTAAAGATCACCGACCACGACATCGAAGAAGCTGTCTTAGACGGAGCTCTCACCCTCGACAAAGTCCAAGCCAAAACCAAAGTTGGAACAGGAGATCCATCCTGCATCCCAGAAGTTGAGAACTTGATCCGCTTCTACAAAGAAAAATATTTTGGTGCGGAATAACCGCTCCCTGCCCTCTCCTTCGTAAGGAGAGGGTTCTAAACAAACAAAGCGAAAGTTCCCGGTGGCTGTGCAAAAAAGATTCTGATATTGTCTGAGCGAATCCAAGAAGTAAAAAAAGATGTTCGCGAGTTTTGAAGAATCTTTTTTGCACAGCCACCGGGGACGCCTCCCCCTATTTCTATGAAAGAAAAAGTCGAAGCCCTCTTATCTGGTCTCAAGCCCGTCTTTGCCATGCAAGGCAAAGTTGTCGAATTCGTCTCCGCCACCGATCAAAAGATCACCCTCAAACTTTCCGGTTTTTGCGGCAGTGGCTGCGGTTGTTCCGATACCTGGACCGAAGGCCTAAAAGAAATGTTGAATGCCGAATTCCCAAAGGCCGAAATCGAATTTGTAAAAAGCGATTGCGCCGTGTAAATTCCTTCCTATGAAGATTTCCAAGATCGTTGTCGACCGCGACCTTTGCATCGGAGCTGCTCCCTGCGTAATTGTCGCTCCAGGAGTCTTTCAGTTAGATGATGAAAACAAAGCCTATATCGTTGATCCTAAAGGAGCTGACGATGATACGATCATGCTCGCCGCCCAATCCTGCCCCGTCCAAGCAATCTTGCTCTACGACGAAAACGGCAATCAAATCTATCCGTAAAAAAGAATCACCAACAAAAACACCCCCGTCTACGAGTCGTAGTCGGGGGTGTGGTGTTTTCAGACAAGAGTCACTTTTTTGAAGGTGGCTCTTGAAAAGATCCGAACGAGGGAGGCGCGACACCGACCAGGGTAACCCGATCGCCATCTTCACCAAAATCATCTTCATCTGCATTGAGGATGGGAACGAGTCCCGCCTCGCCAAGCGATGGAGCTGGCTTTCCGACGCCACGCATCGTGGTGAGAGTCTGAGGTTTTTGCACGGGCTTGGTCGGTTTCAGCTTTTCAGCTGCCTGTATAGCAAGGATTTGGGCCTGCGCCTGAGCGATCTCGATTTGTTGGGCCTGTGATCCAAGCCCCACATATGTGCCTTTTATGATCGCGAGCCCTTTCGAAGGTGCTGCCGCAATTTGGGGGAGTTGCGCCGGTTTCTCTGCCTCTGAAGAGGGAGGAACTGGATTCGTCTCACAAGCCTCTGGCAACAGGGCTCGAGTTTCCGCATTCGTGAGAGTCGGAATTTCATCCTCGGAGAAGTCTGCATCACCGTTGATAAGTTCTCCTGAAATCGCACGGAAGAGCTGATTCTCCGTCAGTCGAGGATGGCCCGCGGCGTCGAAGACCTGATGGATGAGCTGGATGAGATATGCCGAGTCGGCTTTCTCCTCTTCCTTGCGTTCGAGGAAATAGGTTGTTGCTTCGATATAGTCCTGGATGAGGGTTTGCCTTTTCGCGATCTCATCATCAAGCCGCTTCTGCAGGCGAACGATCTCTTCGCGCAAAACATTTTCACGCTGAGTGAACTCTGCGCCAAGCCGCTCTTTTTCCTCTTTGAACTCCTGAAGGAGCACTTGCAGAGACTTTGCATGTTCATCCGTCGCTCTGGTGAGCAGCTTTTTGAAAGCCGTTTCTGCCCGCTCCTTTTCTTCGCGCCGCGCCTCCTCGATCATTCGAACGAAGGTGCTCTGCGAAATCGCGAGCTGACTGCGTGCTTCATATTCACGCTGATACGAATCCAGCGCGGTACGACGCAGTCGAGCATTCTGTCGAGTTCGGGCTTCATGCACCAAAGAATGGAAGTTCGGGATGCGCGCGGCCATCACCTTGAAGAGGTCACGTGGAATGGCGCGCACCTGAGCGCCTTCTCCCTCCGCAGCATATTCAAACGTGATCGTGTTCATCGCCGTTGCTTGAGAATTCTCTTCGCTAGATTCCCGATAGAAACCATCTTCATCGTTGAAGAGATCGTGGCCAGGGCTATCCAGGATAGCAATCCGCTTCATCTCATAGCCATCCGCAGTATTGATTCCAGCGCGAACGGCGATAGAGCCTCGGACGAGGAGGAAGGCGCAACCCGGATATTTATGGATATCCACGCGCTGTCCATTGGTCAGATTGATTTCAGACGGGAGATGACTCGGACGAGTCAGCTCTTTCGGAGTCATTGGTCGACCTTTTTGATCCATAATCCCTCGCGAGCTTGGGTTGAAAAGAGCTCTAGATTTCGACCAATACAGATTGATCGAATAAGCGAGACTAAGCCAAAAAGCGGCTTTTGTCAAGCAATACTATATACCATTTGTCCTACCTGACGCTTCAAGAACGAGAAATTGGCTCTAATATGACAATTCTGCGCGATACATGTTGTTCAGGGCGCATATACACAAGCGGGCCGCCCGAGGTCTCCCATTCGCCAACCGGGTCAACCATTCGATATCCAAGACTCTCCAAGCGATCGCTCAAATCCACCCGAGCGATTCCCTGTGCCGTTTTAAATGCCGGCCAAATGCCAACAATCCGTCCGGTTGGCGAAAGCAAAGGAAGAAAATGCTTCAAACTATCTTCCCAAAGTTTGGTAATCGTTTCTGCATTGCGTTCCAATTGACGAAGATCTTCAGAGCCACGCAAAGCTGGCCCGAGATATCCCTCGGTCACGATCACATCAATCTTCACCTGAACCTGTTTCTCGATCTGACGTGCATCAGATTGAAAGGTATAAAAACGCTCTTCATCCTCAGACTGTAGGACGCCATGTGAAAGCAACCAATCAATATTTTTCTTTGTATCAGAAACTTGCTTGGCTTCAATATCACTGGAGATGATCGTCTTTGCTTGAGTCGCTAAAGCAGCTTCCATCGCAATTGTTCCGCCGCCACAAAATGGATCAATCAAAATGCCCTGATTCGGCGTTTGGGCCAAATTCACCATCATTCTTGCAAGCTTTGGCGGCAACATCCCATTCTTTTCATCACGCATCGGACGACCATAATCACGCAAGCTCCACGCATCCGCATCCTGTACATTCGTGGTTCGGCCGACATACACCGTCTCGCCTTCAATCAATAAACAAAGATCCAAACCTTCCGTCGTCAATTTCAATTTTGAAACTGCAGCTGGCGAAAGTTCACTCCCATGTTCGCCACTAACCCAACGACTCGGAAGGCCGACCGACTTAAAAGCTTTTTTCAATTTGATAGGCAATTTTTCCGTCACATTCTTCGCCTTACGACCTCCACCAAAAACGCTCAAACCAAAATCGAAAGATCGAGTTGGGAGCAGGGGAGTCAGAATCTGTAACAAACTTTCGGCATTCAAGGTATCCAAAGTCAGGCTGCCAAGGACATCGCCAAGTTTAACCGTACCTCCGAGGAGATTCATGAGCCTATCTCCATCCCAATCATCAGCGTGGACGACCAGCCCGTTTCCACATATGATGGGCGAATCTGGAAGATTTTGGACGGCCCGGTATTCTGCCAGGCTAAGACGAGGATGTGTTCCGAAAATGAGGAAATGCGACATGCCGGATACAGTAGCCGGAATCAGTGGCTTTGTCACTTGACCCGCTCCTGAAAATATGGTGAATTGACTCATCCCTCAAAAGGGATGGCTCGACACAGGCTTCGGCCGATGTCAGCAAGATCTGCCCTTTACATAGCCAAATTACAGCAATATATGTTGCTGTAGCTAGGTTTTAGATTCTGATAGAAAACAACCCTTCAAGGAAACAAGCCCTAAAGGAGCTCTCATGGTCCAAAAGCTGAAACTCTTGTTCTTGGGGATGTTCGCCCTCATGGCGTTCATCCAACCCACGACAGCGTGGGCAGATGATAACAACCCAAAATCCGGCGATGACTTCTCGCAGATCAAATCTCCGAGTCGTCAGTCTCTCGGTTTCGAACCTGATTCTCTGTCGGCCTATTTCAAGGTCACGCGGAGCACAGCAAACTTGCGCTTCAGTGAAGCCAGTCTGCAGGCGCTCTTCGGGATCGATATGGTTTCGTTTCGAGCAGATAACCAAGAAAACAGCATCCCTCTGTGCCGGACGGCGGCTGGTGGCTTTGCCTCCAATCCCTCTAATCACAAGAGCGAAGCGGTTTGGGCGCTCGGCACCTACAAGTGCCCGACGGACAACCGTCTGCTGTATCTCGGTCCTGGTGCCATCTTCCGCGTTAGCGGTCTGAAGATTCTGCCGCCTGAGAAGCTGATTGACAATGGTCAGGAGCTTCAGCGATGCCGTGGTTCGGCGTCTTGCATCAACAGCGTTCTGCCGAAATTCGGCCTGAAGCCAAGTTACGGTTTGGTTGCAGGCGGATCTGCGCCGCCGGCTGATGTCTGCGACGACAAGGATCAGGCTTGCTTGCTGAGGCAGTTTGCAGATACCAAGAAGAAGCTCGAAGCCACCGGCTGGAAAGATCCCGCAGCTGAAACAGTCAGCGAACCGGCTCCTCCAGCGGCAGCGATTGTAGCGTCAACCAAGATCTGCGAACCGACCGATCAGAAATGTCTCTACGATGCTCTGCTTAAGACCGGCTGGAAAGCCCCCGTCAAAACGGTGGAAATTCCAACCGCTCCGCGTGAGCTGACCGTCCAAGAAAAGCACGGCTTGAACATCGCCATCGTGATCGCGGTCCTGTCAGTCATCTCAATCCTGGGCCTCATGTACCTGAAGCGAAAGCAAGGTCGTGCAGCTCAGAAAGCAAACGATGATCTGACAAGTGACTACGGCTCCCTGAAGAGGGAGTTCGACGAATACAAGGAGAAGACCATCGTCAATGCCAGGCCAGATCTGTCGAATGTCGGCGCCAAGGATTTCTTGGTCCGCTTTGCCACCTCGCTCGGCGTGAAGCTGGATGACGGCGTTGATCTAGACAGCATCATCAAAGCCTTCGAAGCGAAGGCCGCGCTGCAGCTGGTCCAGATACGCGAAACCGTCACTAACCTCGGAGCAACCCCAAGCGTCGCGAACGGACAGCCCTTCGCCCAGCTCCTCTTGGCTGCAGAGAGCCTATCTGGCTCGCGTAGCAAAGATCTGGAAGCCGCAAAGCGCCAGATAGATGAGCTGAAAGCCAGTCATCAGAGGGCTCTGAGCGCTCAGAACGAGCGGCATCAAGAAGCCATGCGGAAGCAAACCGAAGCGAATGAGAAGGAGAACGCAGAGTTGCGCCTCCTGATCCCGCTCCGCGATCTCTGCACGGAGCTGAAGGAGCTCTCCAGGGTGGTAGAGTCTACGAAGACCATCCTGAGCGAGCATCGTGCCCAGCGCGACGCCTATGACAACTCCATCACCCAGACAACAGCCTCGCAGCGCTTTCAAGAGCTGGACGAGCTGGTGAAGAGTGAGCGAGCTTCCTTCCACGAAGGTCGCGAATACAGCCTGATCGCTGTGCCGCTCAGTCAACGTGGCATTCGAGTGAAGAGCCTCGCGGCGATGATCGAGGCGCTCGAGCAAGAGCTCGCGACGGCTGAGTCAGCCCAAGCGAATGCTCTCCAGCGTGCAGAATTGCTCATCGGCATTCCGCTCACCGCGCTGACAGCTGAGGCTATGGCCAACACCGCTCTGGTGAAGGCTCAGGAGCAGCTGAGTCAGGCGATGTACGAATCTGGTCTGGTGAATGTGCGCAAAGGGGACTGCGAAACCCGCGAGCAAGCGGTTACGGAGCGGGAAGAGAAACTCAAGCAGGAGGAGACTGGGCTAGAAGCTCAGATCCAACAGGCCGTGGCTGGAGCCACCGCCTCAATGCGAGAGGAGCTCGATGCGCTGCAGGGCAAGGCGATGCGTTCGCCAAGCGTGCCTCACATCGAGAATGGAACGAACGGTCATGCCAACGGCAATGGGCATGGGAGGAACGGCCGTAATGGACCGATCACCCAACCCTTTGGTCTGCATGGTCCCGATTCGAAGCCGCCCACGCCGCTAGACCTCCTCGTACCAGCGCTCAACCAATTCCTGGTAAATGCGTTGATGGTCTCGGGTGGGCGTCACGAATTGACGGCACCTTCGCTCCGAACTTTGGCGCATTTCGCGCAGCAAAAGTTCACGCTCAGCGAAACGCTTCTCCAAGGAATCAAATCCTTCCGAGAGAAGAGCGATCCAATGACTCGAGCGAGGATCGATGCCCATGCGATTCAACGCTTCATCGACCCCGAGTTCACGGATTTGCCAGCCTTCATGAAGGCCTTCCCTTTCCTCTTTGGTGAGAACGGGAACGGTGCTCATTCACCAAGTATCGACTCTACCGTACCTGGGGTCTAAACCCCTTCTATCGGAACCCCGCGTTTTACACCCCCTCCTGTACTTACAGAGGGGGTGTTTGAATATTGACGAATCCTGCATTCCAAGCTAACGTCCAGCCACTTATTCCTAATCCGGATGCCCGTTCCTGGCTGGTCCCTTTTTGGGGGTTAGTCGAGGAAGCCCCGAACAAGGGCTCATCCGTACTCGCAATGCAACGCTACGAATTGCTGTACATCATCCCGGCTACCCTCACTGATGAGGACGTCGGTACTGCTGAAACAGCCGTCAAAGCCGTGCTTGAAAAAAATGGCGCTGCCATCGAATCAACCACTCGCTTAGGCAAATTTCGCCTGACCTACCCAATTAAAAAGGTACGTCATGGCCACTACGTTTTGGTCTACTTTACTTGCGAACGCGCAATCGTCGGCAAGATTGATCAAACCCTCCGCATTACTCCAGAAGTGCTCCGTCACTTGACCCTCCGCGCTGATGAAGCTGGAGGCGAGAAGTTTGACCTGGTACAGTTCGTGGAGGTCAATGTCGAAGCGGCGAAAGAGGCAAAGGAAGCCCGTCGTCGTGAAAAGAGCGATAAGGCCGCCGAAGATCTCAAGAACGGCGTCGTCGCAACCGAAGGTGCTGAAGAAAAACCAGCTGCCGCCACCGAAGAAAAGTCAGACGAAGCCAAACCAGCCTTGTCCGACGAAGAGATCGACAAAAAGATCAACGCCGCCTTGCAAGACAACGCTTAATTCATTCGCGATGCGAATCGAACCTCGAAAGGTATGATGAATCTCAATCGTGCACAAATCATCGGCAATCTCACTAGAGACCCAGAAATGCGTACCATTCCAACGGGCCAAAACGTGTGCAATTTTTCGATTGCCACCTCAACCCAATGGACCAATGTGCAGGGTCAAAAACAAGAACGAACGGAATATCATCCAATCGTCGCTTGGGGACGTTTAGCTGAGATCTGCGGCCAGTACATGGCCAAAGGTCGCAAGGTGTTTGTCGAAGGACGCTTGCAAACCCGTGAATGGGAAGCGCAAGACGGTACCAAAAAACAACGCACCGAAATCGTGGCCGAAAACATCATTCTCTTAGACCGCCCAGGCTCCGGCACTCCCGGAACCCCAGGCGCCATCGCCGCCGTCCCAGCCCCGCAAATCCTCTCTGGAGGACCACCGGTCGGCTTGGCTCCAGGCCCAGGTCCTACCGACATGGACCACGGCATCGGTGACCAAGAGATTCGCATCGAAGACATTCCTTTTTAAACAAACCTGCTATGCAGAAAAAAACCATGGAGCGCACCTGCATGTTCGATCAATCGAACGTGAAGGACGTCAACTACAAAGATACGCGTCTTCTCCAACGCTACATTTCTTCCTTCGGAAAAATCGTCCCTCGCAAGCGCTCCGGCGTCTGCGCGTGGCACCAACGCAAGCTCTCGCTCGCCATCAAGCGCGCAAGATTCATGGCTTTGCTTCCATTCGTCGTGAAGTAAAACAAGAAAAAACTCCTCCGAGCAATCGGGGGAGTTTTTTTGATGGACAGACGCTTGACAAAACGGCTATTTTATGCAATCTTAATGATTCGAAAAGAAAGGAAGTTGATAGCTTTTTTCTTTCCGAAAAAGCGTCCTTATTAGGCGGAGCATAGCAAAGCTCCTACAACGAAAAGGTGACAAATGGCGAACAAAAAGTCCGAAGGCCCTCTGCAGTCTCCAATGAGAGACCATGTAGTAGACAGACTATTTGGAACGGCTGGCCTCTCAAACAGGGCTCGCCAAGGAGTCTTCAGCTCAACGTCTGATATCCTGAGATCGTTCAAGGATAAATGCGCTCTGCATCAAATCGACCGATCCAAGTTCTCATGGGTCACCTCAAAGCGCCCTCTAGGATTTACCCGTGATGATGAAGTCGTTGTTGTTCTAGACATCACCCTCGATACACTCCAGCATACAATTGATTTTGCTTGGAAGTGGATAACGGACGGGCAGGAGGATTGGGTACGTTACGAGGATTCTACTCATATAGGAGGCAAGACAAGCCATTACGAGCTGATACAGGGGCTTGAGTTTAAACCTTGGACACTCTCATGGCGACGTATCAAGCTGGACGCGAATGTGGGGCGCCGACCGGGCGAAGTTCGAAATCCAGAAACTTCACCAGCTTGCGCTTTGATGTTTGTAGCGGCTCAGCACCCAGTAAGAGTGAAGGCGATGAATAGTAAGGGTCGCCCCAACTTCTGGATTCCAGGTCTGGTGTATCTGTGTATGGTGGACTCAGAAGGTGGATTTGAAATGATCCCGCGGATCGGCCGTAGTCAAGGGCCATGGCTGATAGCTGATGGTCCCTTTTCGCACGGATCTGATGGGATGGCGGTCCCGGTATACGTAAAGTAGAACCTCTTCAAGCATCTACATCTCATTTCTTAGAGATGATTCGTAGATGCTTTTTTGTTTTTTTGACTTCCCCCCCATTTCTCCCTACTGTCTCTTCAGTTTATGAATCTCGCCAACCTTCAGCTCCGCTCCGCCGTCGTGAAAGCCATCCGCCGCTGGTTCGACGAGCGCGACTTCCTAGAAGTCCACACCGCTCGCCTCGTCGGCGTCCCCGGCCAAGAACCCTATCTCGAACCCTTCTGGACCGAGGTTACTTCCCCTTCGATTCCCGTAAGGGCGAACGGCGTTCGCCCTTCCGTCCCCGCCGCGCTGATCACGTCTCCAGAATACATGTGCAAACGCCTGATCGCCGCCGGCATCCCACGCCTCTACGATCTCGGCCCCTGCTTCCGCAATGGAGAACCATGGGATGGCACACATGATCCAGAATTTCTGCTACTCGAATGGTATCGCCGCGATGCCGGTCTCGAGGATCTGATGCGCGACACCGAACAGATGATGCGTTGGGTTTCCTGCATCGTAGGGGCGCAATTTATTGCGCCCGGCCCGGCATGCATGCCGGCCGTATCGGCAATGCCGGCCGATCCGGGCGTGATAAATCACGCCCCTACGTTTGACCGCCCCTTCCGCCGCCTCACGGTCGAACAAGCCTGGAAACAATACGCCAACATCGATCTCGCACCTTTGCTCGGAGATCGCGCCGCGATGGCCGACACCGCCCGCGCCTTCGATCAAACCGTCTCCGAATCCGACACCTGGGATGATTTGTATTTCAAAATTTTTCTCTCCCACATCGAACCCAAGCTCGGTTGGGAAGGGGAGAATCTCTGTCCAACATTCCTCTATCGCTATCCCGCTTCCCAAGCCGCCCTCGCTCGTCCTTCTGCTGACGATCCTCGTTGGGCCGATCGCGTCGAGCTCTATGTCGGCAATCTCGAACTCGCGAACGGTTTCGCCGAACTCTCCGATGAAGTTGAGCAACGCGCCCGCTTCCTAGAAGAGCAGGAGCTGCGAAAATCCCTCGGCAAGCCAACCTGGCCTCTCGATGAGCGTTTCCTCACCTCCTTGCCCCAAATGGGGGACGCAGCCGGCATCGCCTTCGGCGTCGACCGTCTCGTCATGCTGCTCTCGGGCGTCTCCTCAATCAATGACGTCATCCCAGCCTCCGCCCGCGAACGCTTTGATTCATAAGAACCCCCTCTTTAGTAAAAGAGGGGGCAGGGGGAGTTACTGGTCCTCCCGGTTGACGAAAACCCGTTTTTTAAGTAAATTCCCTTCATTAAATCCAGGCTTCGAAGTCCGAAGTCCCACCCCCTCCCCATGTCTTCTCCATCCGATATCAAGAAAGGAATCGTCCTCCGCGAAAATAATGAGCTCTGGGTCGTGACCGAATTCCAACATGTGAACCCAGGTAAAGGCGCGGCTTTTGTGCGCTGTCGTGTCAAAAATGTGAAAACCGGCAAAACCCTCGAACGGACCATTAAAATGTCCGAGCCAATCGATACCGTCGCCGTCGAATACCGCAACATGCAGTATCTCTACCACGATGCGACTGGCTACAATTTCATGGATAATGCGTCCTATGAACAGGTCACAATGAGCGACGAAGACATCGGCGAGCAATCAAAGTTCATGAAAGAAGGCATGGAAGTCATGGTCTCAACCCACGAAGATCGTCCACTCGCCATTCAGCTCCCACGCAAGATGACCTTCAAAGTTGTCGAAACCATGCCAGCCGTCAAAGGCGACACGGCGAGCGGCAATGTCACCAAAGAAGCCAAGACCGACGGCGGCTTCATCATCCACGTCCCAATTTTCATCAATGAAGGTGAAGATGTAATCGTGAATACCGACACCGGCGAATACGTTGAGCGCGCCTAAAAAAATCCAACAACAAAAAAAGCAGACCAAGTGGTCTGCTTTTTGCTAACGAGAGAGAATGAAAGTTATCTTGGAGCTGCTCGACGAAGCGTCGAAACATTCCGTGTGCCCTGGGAGTCAGCCGCATCATTTCCCGATACCGGCGATAGGCCGCCAGTTTTTCAGGAGATAGGTTTCCCGTCCCCTGAGCGAGAACCCAGTCAAGCCATCCAGGAGTATGTTCCGGATGATATTGCGTCGCGACGGTCAGTCCGTGATCCATCGAAAAAGCTTGGATCAGACAATCATCGCCTTCCGCGAGCAGGGTCGCTCCAGACGGTAGTTTAACGATGTGGTCATCGTGCCACTGCTGAACCTTGAACGTAGGCGGAAGCGGGGCGAAGAGAGGGTGCTGTTGCTTGTGTGGTGTCTTGCGTACAGATTTCGTTCCGTGTTCTGCACAATCACCGGCAACTTGTACTCGGCCACCAAAATGATGAGCGAGGAGCTGAGCGCCAAAGCAGATCCCAAAGATCGGAATCCGTCGTTTTCGAGCCTCATTCAAGACTGGCTTGAGCTTGATAAAGCCCTCCCGCTGATCTGTGGCCGAAAAGGGGGATCCAGCAATGATCACGCCCTGAAACGCATTGACCCGTTGAGGTGGGAGATGGTTAAGGATCGCATTCAAAGGGTGGAAGCATCTCTGAGGAAGTCCTGTCGCCAGCGAAAAGCTTTCGAGCTCATACGCGCGCTCAGGTTGGCTCTCTCGAGCTTGGATGAGAAGTATTCGAAACGCACGATTCATAGGACGGTCTCCAGTGGTTGAAAAGGACGAGATGGCTGCATCATGCCATGAACTTAGAAATCGTCAACTAAATAGCCACTTTGACGCTTTTCCTGAGGGGGAGTAGCGTGTTTATATGCAAGGAAACAAGGTTCTTTCTCACTACGAAAACCATCAAAACTTTACCGAAGAGGCGATTCAGAGGGCGCTTGCCAAGATTTGTGCCGAGACCGGTTTTGTTGCGCGAAGCGAACTTCAGCGCCGCACCTTTTACGATCAGAATCGCACCTGGCGTGTCCGCTGGAGCGGAAATCTCGATTCAAAACCGGCCATTCTTCGCCTCGAAAATGTGGCGCTTGAAACCGATGAAGAATCGATCCGCGTGGAATTCCGTAAGCAGGCAAATGCAAAAGTTCGTCCACCAATAACCCACGCGAGCGCTCCCTTCGATCCAACCCGGGGCTATGCCTGGTCGATCGACGAAGCCGTTGGTGAACATCCTTTGTTCGTCGCGGGTGACCCCGCAGAACTCGCCGTTCAAGCTTTTGTCCCGTTTTATCGAGAGCTACGAAGCGCGATCCAGAAACCATTCTGGCCCGCGCCGACGCATCTCTTCAAAACTTCGGATGTCCCGGTCGAAACTCGTTCGAGAATCTTCACGGAGCAGCAGCTCGCTAAATGGCGAAAGCTGGCGGCTGAACGAAATCCGCAAGTCGAAGTCTCTCACAAAGAGCTCCTCGCGAAGCTCGAGCAACGCATCCTATCCGGTATCGCTCGTCGACCTCTACAATTTATGCACGCACATCTCGCCGGAAGCGATGTTCGAATCGCTCCCGATGGAGCCTATGTCGTCTTCGCAAATCACTTCTGGGATTGGCGCCAACCCGGCTATGATCTCGCTTTCGCGATCTGGAATCAGTGGATGTCACTGCCCCTCGATCGCCGCACAGCGCTCGGGGCAAAAGCCGTAACCGACACCTGGCTCAAGCAGATCCAAGCTAATCTGGCTGATCTCGTATCGGTCCAGGATGTGTATGCGATGTTGTTGAATCGCTGCTTCGGTTCTCTCCTGCTCGACATCCCCGCTAAGCGCGAACGCGAAACCGAAATCGAAGCTTTCGCTTTCGAAACCGCGATCGCCCAAGAAGCATTGCGCCTCACATCCTCCTCTTGAGGATGTTTTTTGTTACAAAAAAACAACCCTCAAATCTGAGGGTTGTTTTCAAAGCCTTCTGGACTTATTCTGGCTTCACTTCAAAGGTCTCTGACTTCTCATATTTCCCACCAACCATCGTATAGGCCGTGATTTCACTAATCGTCTTCACTTGAATCGTTAGACTGCAAGCCTGATCGCATAAGGAGAGGACGGCTCCATTCTGAATCGATCCTTCTGAGATCGAGGTGACACCAATGTCTTCACCAAATGGCGGGATCAAGTCAAAAGTAACTTGGTTTACGCCCGGCTTTCCAGAAATGGTGAGCACAGGTTTTGGCGTGACTCCGCTAACCGTAATCACCGAGTCTGATGAAACATAGGTCTGTCCTTCGCTCAACACTTGAGCAAATAAACTCGTTGTTCGATAGAAAGGAGTTGAGCCGGCGCAGGTCCGCTCGATCTTACAATCCTTCCAAAGCACCGGAGCAGCGACACCCGGAATACGCGCATAAATTTTGTGGCTATTCACGAGCATCTGATTCGAGGTAATGATCGAAGTAAAGCTCGAGCGAGCTCCGGCAGTGACCATATTTGGCGTGAGGCTTACCTGAAGATTTGTCGAAACAGCTGCGACCGTAAGCGTCGATGGGCTTTCTGTCTGAAAAGTTTCATTGTCTACATTCGTCGCCACGGCATAGAACCGTTCTTGAGCGGGACTACTTTGGATATAGAATTGCCCAGAGCACTGAAGGGAGTTCAAACATGTCGCAATTGGAGTCGCTGAAGTGTCTCTAAAAATTTCTAATTTCTTGATAGATGCAGAATACATGGTGACTTCTGCGGAGATCGTAACAGTTTGATTCTGCGTCGACTGAGAACTGCTCAAAGAAACACTGACATTTGCCAAGCCCTTTGGTTTGACGACCGGGGTATTCGTTGAAGGCGGCATGATAGGAGGAAGAATCGTGACGGTTGTTCCAAGATTCTCGCCTGGATGGGTCACACTCATCGTTTCACTTAAAACAGAATATTCTGATGCTTGATTGATTGGGGCTCCCATCTTGTAGTTGATAAAAAAGACGTCCGAGATGTCATACACTTTTTTGTTCCAATCCATTCCATATAATTCACGCGCTAAAATTTCGCTTGCAATCCAACGTAAAACGCCACCTTTCGACACGGCATACACCTTCGGATCCGTCGTGATTTTAATCAAAGCTGTGCCTGGTTTCATCGTAACCATTCCACCGAGAGGCATGCTCGCTAATTGGTCCGCTGGGAGCTCAGCGATATTCGCCGCGCCCGGATACCAGGATTGATAGACCGAGTAATTTGGAAATGCATAGCGCTTTCCATCCATGGAAAAAAAGTAAACGGCAGGTTCAGAGCCTTTCACCAATGAATTGTACTGTTGTGCTGATGCCGGTGCAGCAGGCAGAAGCAGTGGAAGTAAGAGAAGAAGTCCACCCACGCGTGAAAAAGAAAGTTTTAACATAATGGCAGAATGATAGCCTGTTTGCTGGGGTTGGTCGAAGGATGCAGATACAAAAAACCCCACTCAGAGAAATGGGGAGGGAAGTGAGCGACGAGGTTTAGGAAAGCTCGACATGTTGTTTGAGCCAATGATGAGCCTCGGCGGCATTCAGATTCTGTAGCCAGGATGGTTGGTCGCGATCAATCCGAGCTATGGCGAGTTTAGCCTTGCCCGGACAATATCTCGTAATATATTCCGCCACGACCAAAGGCAGATGCTCCGGAACAATCGCGACGATGCGGAGATAGGTTTCGATCGCCTGTATCGCCCCCTGTTGAACACCAGGAGCGAGAAGGTGCTCATTCGCCCAAGCTTCCATGGTCGATCCGGCAAAAAGCCAATTTGTCGATTCAGTCCCTTGGCCGAACTCATACACATGACCTTCTCGGATGCAGAATCGTCGACCCCTATAGGCCTGCGTCGTCTTAACCTGTTCCGTAAGAAACTGCCGGAGATTTCTTTTTTTCCAAACAGCCCCTTTCGAATCTCGGATATAGCTTCCTGGAAGTTGTTCGACAGCCATCAGAATATCCATGTGCAGACACTCCTTCTTGAGAATGAACAGATACAAAAAATGCCAAAAACAAACAGTTCTGTCAACGATGACAAAAGGCTGTGCCATGTGGACTCTCGCATAAAAAGCTTCTTAGAACGTAAAAAACACGTATGTAGGTCCACGTTTTTTATAAGCAAAAACTCCCGTTCTACGGGAGTTTTGCATGGTGGGCGAGGAGGGACTCGAACCCTCACGGCTTGCGCCACTGGCTTCTAAGGCCAGCGTGTCTACCAGTTCCACCACCCGCCCAGGGTTTGTGTGGCCCAAATGTATCGGACTCGGTCTCGATTGACAAACCGCTCGTCTATTTATGATAGGTCTTCCCGCTCCGTATCATTATCGCGCGATAGAGTTGTTCCAAGAGCATTACCCGCGCCAAAGCATGCGGAAAAGTCATTTTTCCAAAAGAAAGAATGACATCTGCCCGTTCACGCACCCGTTCATCCAAGCCCCAAGACCCACCGATTAAAAAACAGATATTCTGTCCGCCGCTCGTCCAATCAGTCAGAGACTCCGCAAAAGCCTGGGAAGAAAGCTGTTTACCGATTTCATCTAAAACAATCACAAAAGCCTCTGCAGGAATTCCTTTCAACAGAGATTCCGCCTCTGTCGCACGGGTTCGGACAAGATCCGGTTTCGCGGATCCATCATGACCCTCTGGTAATTCCACCAGATCAAGCGTGGCAAAAGGGGAGAGTCGCGCCGCATAATCTTGCGCCGCAGTTTTTGGCCAATCGGAACCTAATTTTCCAATCGTTCGAATAATCATGCGCGACATATGTCCCATGATGTACCGCGTCTCAGACTTTTCTGCAAACAAAAATCCCCGCGGCCGATGCATCGGTGCGGGGAAGGAGAACGAGGAGCGAATCAATTGGGAGGAACATTCCCAACGGAGGGAGAGTCTCCATCGGATTGAGGACGCTCTTCAGGGCTCTCAAGAGACGTCGTTCCTGTGAGCGTGCTCTGCTCCGTCTGAAGCTCTTCACGCGTCACCTGAAAGAATTCAGCCAATTCATTGAGAAGGTTATTCTTATCGTGTTTCTTCGCCGTCTGGGCCAATATCCGTCTGACGAATCCCGCGCGGTGAGTTGTCATCGCGCTAATAACGCCAGCATAGAACTTGCGTCCCTTTTGAAACTTCTCCAAATCTTGCTTTGCGATCTGAGCAGAACGGATCTCAGCTTCTTGTTCCTCCGTGAGTGGCGCGCCATTGTTCACAGCACGAGCCTTGTTCATCGCACGGATATAGTCGAGTCGAAGCTGGTCTTTCTGCTCATCCGTCAGATCCGGGGTATCCCGGGCCTCAGCCGCGCGCGGCTGGGCAGCCGGAGCTGTCGACTTCGTCGCCGCTGAGGGAACTGGTTTAGGGACAGGCGCAGCGGCAGCCTTTGGAGGCTGCTGACCTTCGCCGAAAGGCCCACCCAGAGAAGCATAGGTACCCAGAGAAGCATAGATCGAGGCTACCAGAGTCGTAGCATGTCGGCCTTGATCCGCCAGGGCCAACAACGTTTGAAAATCCTGTCGAAACTCAGGTGAAAGAGCGTCGAGAAGAGGGGCGAAACGCGCTCGAATCCGTTCCAGATCGATTTCGGCCGTAAACGGAGGTTCGGTCGGTTTTGTCGTCATGTACGATAGCTTTCCGCGTTGAAGGAGCATCCCAAAAGAAAGCTCTTGGGATAAGCTATCTCTAGCTAAAAATGCTCCATTTGTCAAGCTATATGCCTTGACAAGACCCGATTTTTTTGGCATGGATACAGCAGCACCTTCCAGTTGTTTTCCTCTCACCCGGAGCTGAAATGGCATCCTCAAAAGAAGCCAGAAATTTCTGGCTGCGCGTCCCTCTCCTGAACGAGGGGACGGTTGTAAAAGATAATCAGCGTGGGTTTGCCTATGTTCAGGTTGACCCATCAGCTATCGGTCAGCATGTCCTGAGCGCGTTTTACTCGAGATCTTCGGTCAAAGAAACAGGATCTCTGTTCAAGCGCGCGATCGGCGTCGAATCAGTCTCGCAGGTTATAGATGTTACCCCTCTGCTAGAAACGCATGCAGAGATGATGTCGCAATGCCGCTCAACGCTTGAGGCGATGGGCCCGATAGGCTTCCTCCTGATCGAGAATATTCTCCCTCTATTGGCGATCGATCAGGTCGTCAAAGCCCTCGCGGCTTCGAAGGTCGAAGAAGCGAGAGAGCTCGTGGAACAGGGTGGGTATGCTCTGATGTCAGCTTTGTCGGAGATGGCGACCAGCATGGTCCTCAAATCCGAAGTTCACCAAGCATGGGATTCTGCGACTTCCGTTGTCAGCGGTCATGAAAAAGCCGTGGGCAGCATCTATGAGGGTTGGACCAAAGCGGTTCTTGATCTGAATGCCACCATCAAGGAGCTAGAACAGATCGAGGCTGAAAATGAACAGGCTCTGAGAAAGATCGAAGCCGGTACCGTCGGTTGGCGTGAGCGACTTCACTCAGGCCCTGTCGTGAAAAATGCGCTTGTCTTTTTTGAAGGCGAAGGCACATCGATCGACGACGGATTCACAGCTCGCTGCTGTCTGTATTTGCCAGCGGAGAGCTTGACGCCTGAGCAGATGGAAGACGTCGAATGCGCCCGCATGTCTCTCAATGAGTGTCAGACGATGCTCGCGAGTGAGCAAGCCAAGTGGCAAGAGATTCGCGTCACCGTCAACACCATCCTCGAGACCCGCCACAAGGTAAGGGCTACGCTCGATAAGCTAGACACCGCCACGAAGGCCTTGCACAAAGTGGAAGAGCAGCATCATAAGGACGCCGATCTCGTGCCACCCTGCGATGCGCCTGAGCCCTGGCGTTCCCTGACTCGAGCACAGTACGAGCTGGGAATTGCAAATCTTCGGAATGGGCACTGGGCACCTCATCTGACAGCGATGCGTTTCAACTCAACCTTCGACAGTCTGATGCAGCTAGCGAATCAGACGCCAAATTTCAACGAAACAACTCTGCGTACTCTGCGCGAAGTTGAGAAGGATCTAAGGTCACTCGAAGGCCGATTGATTGCAGAATCACCCGTGGTCGAGAAAACACCCACTCAGCCACCAATAACGCTCCAATCTTCCCGGATAGTGGTCACAGCCCCAGATCCGGTACCAGAAGAGCAAGTCGAAACCAAGGCCGAACCCGTTTCAGTCTTCGATCCAAAGCGATATGATGAGCTGTACGAAATCCTGATTGCCGTGAGCGGCCTCCTGACCTGTACGCCAATGGCGAAGCAGGGAAGGACCTTGCGGGGTCTGATGGAGATGGCGATCGAACTCGGCCACATGAAGGCTGAAGAGGTAGATATCTATGCCACGGAACTCGAAGCCAAGGCAAAATCAGAAACGCTAAACTGCGAGGGTGATGTCGAAACGGTCAAAAGCCTTTTCCAATCCGAACGGAAAAACCTGTGGCTTCGATACAAGCCAGCAAGCTTCCGCTTCTACGTGCTGAAACTTGTTCTGAGCGCAGCGCCCCGTGCTCAAGAAATAGCATCAGTTTTGAAACTTGATGCGGAGCAGGTTCGTCAGGCGAAGAACGATCATCGGCAGAGAAAGTACGACGCTTTCAAAAGTAGGGGAGAAAAAGGTAGGGAAAAGAAACGAAAGAGTTCGGCGGCATAGCTCAATCCCGGTATGACATGTGTCAACCGGGATTTTTTGTACAAAAAAACCGCTGCCACAGAGTGTGGACAGCGGTCAAAGGGTCACTGGGCTCGCTGGAGCTCAGCCAGAACCTCATAGCTGAGGGCCTGTATGTCTTGAATGAGCGCGCTCACTTCACGAACATCAACCCGTCCTCCTTCCTGCTTATTCAAGAACTCACGGTCCTTAACGAAGCGGGCATATTCGAACGCGATCGCTTGAGACAGGAACTTGTCCGTGTCTCCCTCGGCCTGGGCTCGAATAAAGGCTGGCACAGCCGAGTTGATCGTGAGCAAATGAATCTTGCTTGTACCAAAGCTCGGCGTGATATTAACCGGATTCGGGAACTGCCGGTTTCCCGGAAGAATCATCGTCTGGAGTCGGAACAAATCTTCCCGGATCGGGATGAGTAGTCCTTCTCCTTCGTCCGTCCCCGGCAGAATGGTGATATCGCAGCTTGCGACGGTCGAGGGATCATCGCGATCAACAGCGCTCACGACTTCACGACCGATCTGAGTCGGGGTGAAGATCCGGCATCCGCCTTCGCCGCTGAGCTCACCCTTCCCATACTGGACATGCCATGAGGGCTGATTGCTCTTGATGCGATCCAGATTGGTCGCCGCGAGCATCAGGCTCGAACCGATGCGCACCGAAACCTTCGTATAGTTGAGGCGGAAGATGCGCCGGCCAACGATTTCATAATGCTGGACGATGCTGTGAGGCGTCCCTGGAATATCTGCGCGGATCTTTCCAGTTCCGAGCGATTCCGCCCGCATCTCATATATCCCTGGCTCAACCGAACGCCCATTTGTTGCGAGCGAACGGTCGGTATGCCACTGGACATCAGCCATGGCATAGATTTGAGCTAGATCTTTGCGCAAGCCGACACGGCACTCGATACGTTCTCCTGGCTCGAACTCCTGACCAACTTTCAGCGACATGGCAGGCGGATTCCGCTCCTTACCTGGCGGTGTACCCGGAGGATCTTCATCCGCACCTCCATTCTCCACCAGGATGGTTTCCCGCGTGCGCTTTCCTTCAGGATCGTACAGCCGGCGGAGCTTGTCCGCGAAGGGCTGAACATCGATCTGATCACCGGCATGCGTCTGCAGGTCGAGCTGCAAAAACTTCTCAACGGCCGGTGCCTGTCGCTCCATGAGCTTCAAGAGCAATAGCAGCTTTGGATCATCCACGATGCCGGGCTTGAAGGTGGTCCGATCCTCATTCGAGTAATCCCTCAGGAAGCCAGCAGTGACCGTACCGCACACTTCTTTGTGAGCGAATACCATCGGATAACGAGATCGGAGATCCGGATCCTTGAGCAGCCGCAGAAGATGCAGAATGGGAACTTCGCCAACCTCATGCGAGGTGAAGCGCAGTTCATCATCTGGATGCACTTTCTTGGGTCGATAAATCTCGAACGCAACGTCTCCGAGGCTTGAGGTCGGATCAGAGAACGTAAACAATCGACCGATAATTTCCTTCGGAGGCAGCGGCAAAGCATCGACGGTGATGATATCGGCGAACTTCATCGGCAACCTTGCCGAAAGTTCTGCTGCGAGATCCGCACCACGCTTCAAGCCGCGCGATCGCGGGTCTCGAAGTTTGTAGCGTAGCCGCGTCCCGAACGGATGAGAAAAGGGCCAGGTCTCTACCGACTTCGGCATGGACTCAGCCTCAATCGTACCGCCCTTAAGGACAATATCTTCATATGCATCTGCCTCGAAGCTAAAACGATGAACGAGCTGTGGCGTCTCCTTCGATGCCGTCAGCACCTCCACGCTCTTCGCATGGGAGAACAGCATCTGCTTCGTTCCCGTGCAGAACTTGCCCGACTGTCTCGGGCCGCCAGCCGTCGTCATGTTGATACTGCCGAAGGCTGCGCGATTCCGAAAATCCATCCCATCACCATCGTCCACAATCTCGACAAGTTCCCGAAGGACGGTCGAGATCGCAACCGTGGTCGCTCGCCAATCACGCGCATTCTTGATCATCTCGATCAACACGTGAATGAAAGGTTTTCCACCAAATTGCATGTGGAGAAACCCACGACCGATGCCGGTCTGGATCTGTTCAGTCTGCGGTCCAGTCTTGTTTGGTTCAGTCATGTTTCGTCCTTCGTGAGAGGTCAAACAAACAGAATCACTTCCCATTCCCACCGATCGCTGCCAAAACATCGCGTTGAGCGCTCCACATCGCGATTAGTTCCGGGATCGGAACATCTTTCGTCGAGATGATTTTGAGCGCGATAAAGAGCTCGATCAGCTCTTGGGCAAAAGCCTTGTCACCGCGTGCAGCGGCCAAGATTTCCTCATCCCGCACTTGGCACAATGCCGATAGGGCAATGCGCGCCATACGGACGCGCTGCACAATAAAGGCGATGAACTCTTGCGGGGCCTCAACATCCAAAGCGATCAAGCTTTCGGGCGTGAGGACGGAGCGAAGATCTCGAACCGGCGTCTCCATCATCGGCGGCAACGCTTCCGGAGAAGGTGCGTCCAAAGCTGGGGTCGGAGCCGATATTCCCGTCTCAACGATGGCGACGGGATCTACAGCTGCGGCAGTTTCAGCAGGAGGAGGAGATTCTCCCTGAGCCAAGGGCGGTGTCGGAGAGACCCGAGCCCCGGTTCCGGGAGCAGTGCGCAGGAATTCTTCCAACGCAGTGATCGCCTGGTCATAGGTTTCATGTCCAGCTACGCCACGGCTCATATTTCGAACCGTGGTCGCATGCTTTCCAACCAACTGACCGATCTCTTCAGAGTTCTTGTACATGCCCGGATACGTCGCTCGCAGAGTTGCTTTCAGCGAGTTCCAACGATTCTGTTTCTCTTGAAGCTTTGCTTGCAAAGAGAGCATAACCGCTTGAGTCTTCTGCTCAAAATCCTGAGCTGTCAGCGATTCAAGAATCTGGTCACGAACGCTGGCGTCCTCCAGTTCTGGAGTGAACTTGAGGTTCAAGATATCCAGAATCATCCTCCGTTTCTCGTTGAAGATCTCAGCGAAGCCTTCAAACCCAAGCGGTTTGCCAACGCGAATCCATCGTTCATGGACAGCCTTCATGACTTCCAGGGCATCGCGCGACAAGAGGACAAGGCCAAGCCAACGGTCATTCGGTAGGCTTACCGCCAATCGGCGTACTTCATCGGCGATATCTCTTCTGCCGGTGAAATCGCCAACGGCGGTGAGCGCTTTGCCTTTACCGAGGCAGCGCTCCGCCGCAGCGAAGGTACTCAGTTCAGACCAGTTGGTGTTATAGGTTCTCGCCAGCTCGGTGATGGTGTACTTGTCGTTCTTTTCCTTTTCCTGATCAAATCGTCGCTTGAACGCTGCCCGCAGCTTTTCCTGCAAGGGGGCAAGTTCCAGAGTGATCTGGACATTCCGCTTGAGACAATTGATCTCTTGCTCCGCCTGAACCTCTGACGAGACCGCTTCTTTTTTCGCTTCTTCCGTACTCATGCTTCCTCTTCTTTTTTAGCGGGTTCTTGTCTGTAAAGGCCACCTCCCGCTGTCGTTTCGAGCAAAACGGGATCTCTATGTGCTACCAAAAATAGGCTTCATTGTCAAGCCAATCACCGACGAAGCCGTTTTTAAAATCATCAAAAAAACCAGCCTTTTTAGCCCCTGATCCGCCGCCTCTCAAAACTCACCCCATAAACAAAAATCCCCGCACCGATAGGTCGGGGCGGGGGAGATAACTGAACCATGCGAAGGATCTCGTTGATGGGCTTGTCCCAATACTGTGCCAGTCCTTTGAGAAACCGATCCCTTTTATTTTGATCCGTAGCAATCTTCAAAAGACGTTTCAGATGGTTTTTATGTTTGGGAAAAGGGTGAAGCGTGTTGGTGATAGCGCCATAGGTTCTGTGTCCCTTCGCGACGTCTACGTCCAGGCCATGTTGGATACACTGAGCATCGCGGATTTCATTGTATGTCCGGCGATTGCTTAGCACATCCGAGCTCAGGAGCTTGAGATCAGCAGCATAGGCAGCATAAATGAAATCCAACCGAATCTGGTCCTTATCAGCTTCATGAAGAGTCCTGTTTGCTCTCGGTGGGAGCGAGCTCTCAGGCCGATTTTGAGCAGTTACAGCGGGAAGTTGATCCCCGAACACCCCTTTGAGAGCCCCATAGAGGTTCGTCGCCAGGGCATTCGCCTCCTGACCTCTTTGGGCCAGGGCAAGCAGGATTTCAAAATCCCTTTGTTGTTGAGGGGAGAAGGTCGGAAGCAGCCGCGCAAAGCGCTTTTGGATCTGTCCGAGGTCAATTCCATCCTTCGAAGGTGCGTTAACGAGCTTTTTTGGCATGATTCAAGGCCGTTCTGGTGACAGGCTGTGGAAAGAATACCTTTTGGGGTGGTCCAAAGCGGATCCAGCCCAAATTCGGATAAACCCATTGCTATCAAAAAAAGCCCAAAATGTCAAGGAATACGTGAACACTTGGGCTAATTTTTTCTCATGAAAGGCAACCTCTTGACAGGGTACTTTAAAATCATTATGATACTCGCACTTTTGAACCCCATGTTCTCAGCGCAGAGCTGCGAACCACTGGAGAGATCACAGCGACTGAATTCCCGTTTCCGCAACCCGCGGCCACCCAGCGTTTGTCTCCCCACTATGGAGAAAACCGCTTGGCGCCCGCCAAGCGGTTTTCTGTCTTCTTTACACCAACCAATTCTGAGATTGACACTGACGACCGCCGATCGGCTCAAGCCCATCGACTGCCATCAGTGTCCATCTTTCCCGAACCGCTCTGACTGCACGGGACCGAATGGACTGGACCTCGACAATTGAATTTGTACAATGAAACAACTCAACGTTGAGTTATCATCATTCAAGTAACGCAAAGAGCGTTTCGTCGAGCATCAGACTTCAACCGCCTGACCGCTAGCAAAACGGGTTACAAGAACGATAACGCACGAAACAGGATGTCATATGTGCAAGGCATGACAATAAATTAATGCGTGTAAATTGCAATTGTGTACATCTATAACTGTCATCCGTAATGCGGGGAGACCCGCCGTTCCGGATGGCCGAAGCACGTAAGGGCATACGATGGATGGCTTGGCATGAAGGAGCCGATGAAAGACGTGGTAGCCTGCGAAAAGTCCCGGGGAGGTGGCAAACAACCTTTGATCCGAGAATGTCTGAATGGGGAAACCTACATTGATGAAGTCAATGTGCCTCTTCCTGAATATATAGGGGAGAGAGCGGGAACCTGGAGAAGTGAAACATCTCAGTATCCAGTGGAAAAGAAAAAAAGTATTCGCAGATTTATCTGCAGCATTCCGTTAGTAGCGGCGAGCGAAAGCGGAACAGCCTAAATGAAAATGGTGAGTCTTCGTACCGAGTTGGACGCAAGTTTAACCGCGGACTTAGATGATGGGCTTGGGCCGTCGCCATTTTCACGTTGAGGTCTTGAACGTCAAACCCCCAAGGTTTTGGCGAATGAGTGATATTATATAGACGAATCCTCTGGAAAGAGGAACCATAGACGGTGATAGTCCTGTAGTCGAAATATATATATCCCATTCGTGTTCTTGAACCAAAGTACGACGAGACTCGAGAAATCTCGTCGGAAGCAGCCACGACGATGTGGCAAGGCTAAATACTCCTTCTGACCGATAGTGAACTAGTACAGTGATGGAAAGCTGAAAAGCAGCCCGGGAGGGCGATGAAATAGTATCTGAAATCGTATGCTTACATGGAGTTGGAGCGGTCGCAAGACCGTGACAGCGTTCCTATTGAAGAATGAGCCAACGAGTTGGTCCTGTGTTGCTTGGTTAAGTTCCTGCGGGAACGGAGCCACAGTGAAAGCGAGCCTGAATAGGGCGCATTTGGTAGCACAGACCAGACCCGAAACCCTGCGATCTATCCATGACCAGGTTGAAGTCCCGAGAAATCGGGATGGAGGACCGAACCCACGAGCCGTGCAACACTCGGGGATGAGTTGTGGATAGCGGTGAAATTCCAATCGAGCTGGGTGATAGCTGGTTCTCCTTGAAATAGCTTTTGGGCTAGCGTCGGTACATAGCATAACGGGGGTAGAGCACTGAATGGGAACCGGGGAGCAATCCTACGTTTTCCAACCAAACTCCGAATACCGTTATGTGTTCCCGGCAGTCAGACCGTGGGGGCTAAGCTCCACTGGTCAAGAGGGAAACAGCCCTGATCGCAGACTAAGGTCCCTAAATTTATACTAAGTGTAAAAGGTGGTCGGTCGACTCGAACAACCAGGAGGTTGGCTTAGAAGCAGCCATCCTTTAAAGAAAGCGTAATAGCTCACTGGTCCAGTCGACCTGCGCCGAAAACTTACCGGGGCTCAAGTATAATACCGAAGTCGCGAACTACGCCTCATTATTTATAATGAGGGTATTGGTAAAGGAGCATTCGCATCTGCGCAGAAGCGAAAGGCGTGAGCCATCGTGGAGCGTTGCGAAGTGAGAATGTTGGCATAAGTAGCAAAAAGACGGGTGAAAATCCCGTCCACCGTAAACCCAAGGTTTCCAGGGCAACGCGAATCGTCCCTGGGTTAGTCGGTCCTAAGGCCAGGCCGAAAGGCGTAACCGATGGACAGCAGGTTAATATTCCTGCACCACCTTATTGTTTCGATGGAGTGACGTGTTCTTAAATCTTCTGAGGGTCCTGGAATGATCCTTTGGGCGCGGAGGGGTGTTCTACCGGCAAATCCGTAGGACATAAGCCTCGCCGTGAGCGCAAGCTTGTCGCAAGACGAGTAAGAGAAGAGAATGGGGCACCAAGAAAAACTTCTAGAGCTAACAATCTGGTGACCGTACCGTAAACCGACACAGGTGGGTAGGCGTAAGTGTGCCAAGGTGTACGAGAGAAACCAAGTTTAGGAACTCGGCAATACAACGGCCGTAACTTCGGGATAAGGCCTGGCTGGAGCAATCCAGCCTACAACAAAAGACGCTTTCCGACTGTTTACCAAAAACACAGCTCCCTGCTAAACCGCAAGGTGAAGTATAGGGGGTGATGCCTGGCCAGTGTCAGAACGTCAAGCGGAGAGGTCATTCCCTTCGGGGAGGTAGCCTTGAAGCCAAGCGCTGATGAACGCCGGCGATAACTATAATCGTCCTAAGGTGAATTAAACGTTGCCCTAGTGAGGTGCAAGCCCTCTATTCGAACTTCGACGTGCCGTCGGAGACGTAGAATAAAAATTTGGCCAAATGCTGGAACATCTGTTGGATCTTGGGCTACGAGATTCCTTCGCAAGAAGAAATCCGTGACAATGCTTCAAGTGCAGACAATCAGCAGGAAAGGCCCCGACGCAAGTCGGGGAATCCTCAGAGACTATATGCCAGACGCTGATCACCGTGATCATCGAAGATATAGTCCGACCTGCATAGCGATATGCAGATCCCGATATTACTCATCGGGACAATAGTAATATTGTAACAATGTAAGCGAAATTCCTTGTCGGGTGAGTTCCGACCCGCACGAATGGCATAACGAGAGAGCGACTGTCTTAACTTGGTACTCGGCGAAATTGCAAGTGGGGTGAAGATGCCCTGTACGCGCAGTCAGACGAAAAGACCCCGTGAAGCTTTACTATAACTTGATATTGGGTCATAGCTTCGTATGTTCAGCATAGGTGGGAGCCTTCGGGCAACAATGAGATACCACCCTTACGCTGATATGATTCTTAATCTCTGACCCTAGACGGGTTGGGGAGACAGTATCTGGTGGGTAGTTTAACTGGGGCGGTTGCCTCCTAAAAGGTAACGGAGGCGTTCACAAAGGTTGGCTAGGTGCGGATGGAAATCGCACTGGTTCCGCAATGGGACAAGCCAGCTTAACTGCGAGACCAACAAGTCGAGCAGATGCGAAAGCAGGACATAGTGATCCGACCGTACGATATCGGACGGCGGAAGCTCAACGGATAAAAGCTACTCCGGGGATAACAGGCTGATCTGGTCCAAGAGTCCACATCGACGACCAGGTTTGGCACCTTAACTTCTTTCTCCTCTCGCGAAGAAAAAGATATCGGGGTGCAACAGAAGTGATTCTGTTCCAAATCCTTCAAATACATTCAGAGTTACCGCTGAATAACATTGAAGGGCAAAAAATACGGCTTATAACGGTGAAACCGTCAGTGATCCAGTGGAATCATATTCCGATCACCCGGCAATACCGTGGGAAGTTCGTCACGTGACGCAAATCTGTAAAAAGAATACTTGCGTTTTACGTGATGTAACCCTGTAACGACTGACCCGAAAGGGGAGGGTTCGAATAGTTCGAGCCAATACGCCGACGCTTGCTACAAAAAACTGAGATTATGCGATAGAACACGCTACGATCCAGAGCAAGATGAAGAGATAGTCTGTGCCATATGAAAGTATGGATGTAATTGATCCGACAGCGATGTCGGCCCATCGCATCCTGGGGCTGGAGAAGGTCCCAAGGGTTTGGCTGTTCGCCAATTAAAGCGGTACGCGAGCTGGGTTCAGAACGTCGTGAGACAGTTCGGTCTCCTGTCTACTGTGCGCGTGGAAGATTGAAGGAGCGAATCTCTAGTACGAGAGGACCGAGATTCACGAACCTCTAGTGTGCCAGCTGTTCTACCAAGGGCATCGCTGGGTAGCTACGTTCGGCGCAGATAAACGCTGAAAGCATCTAAGCGTGAAGCTGTTCCTAAGATTAGTCTTCGTTAAAGGACCCTCCGAGACGAGGAGGTTGATAGGCGGTAGGTGTAAGGCCCGCGAGGGTTTAAGCCGAGCCGTACTAATAATCCGATGTTTCGGCCATCCGGCATGTCCGGGTGGGAGAAATATAAATGTATACGAACGCAAAACAGCAAAGATAAAAACATGCCTTGCACATATGACCTCCGGTTAAACCCGGGAGTCATATACAGAACACTATATTTAGTCGTATGGTATTCTACAAATCGTTCGACAATCGGCTGTAGAGCTTCAGGAAAATCCTGGATCCCCGCAGCCGGTGGTCGAAGCGGTGGAGTCACACCTGTTCCCATTCCGAACACAGAAGTTAAGCCCACCAGCAGCGATGGTACTTGGACCCAACCCGGTCCTGGGAGAGTAGCCCACTGCCGGACTAACATGAACACTCGCAGAAATGCGGGTGTTTTTGTTTACTGAAAGCTGGAGATTATTGACAAAACTGCAAAAATAGAGTAGCTTCACCAAACCACTGAAGGATAGAAAGTGAGGCCGGATGAAGAATCTAGAAATCCCTGTAGACGAGACGTATTTCGCTTCATGTATTGAGGGCGCGCGAGCCGCTGGTTTGGTACTCCTAGGCCAAGCCACTATCGATTCGAACAGCTGCGATCTCCGCAAAAAATCGAGTATATATGGGACGGAAATCCCGGTGACAGCTCTTCTGCGTGTGACGACGCTGTTCTTTAGCCTTCCGGATAGAGCCTTCCTTCTTCGCACCGTCTTTAATGAGGAGATAAAGCACGATTCCTCCAAAGCTCAGAAAGGAGAGAGGGTTAGGAGTTCAGATTCAAACACACCATACTGGGTATTTCACATCCTCATGGGAGCACAACCGGGTAAATGGAGTGGAGATAACTCGGGGTGGATCTATCTCCCAGATTCGTTTGAAGGAGATACTCTATCGATACACGTTCAAGACTCTCCGGATAAGTCTCCGGCAAACTACGCGATGATTTCGAGCGCCCCAGCGGACGAGGATCCGGAAGTGCAGGACGGGGACTATAAGATTTCCCTGGGGAATTATAAAAGTGAGCCAAAACCCGATCTTTTCGCTCGAGCAATCAAGAACCTGATAGAAGGCTTGAGTCCACACATCCGCCCAGGAAAGCTCGGCCGGTCAACGGGGAAACGTCTCGATAACTTTCCGCCTTGGATAGATTTCTATCACTGCGAAGACAGTTTCTGGAGTCAGTTCCCTGTAGAGTTGCTCGCAGAGACGATTGACGGTCCGCTGGCCATAGATCCAAGGGATGCCAGCCTGCGTGATCTAGTTTACGGATCCTGAAAAAGGGAGATCTAAAGATTGGGACACCGGTCCTTGAGCAGTGCTCAGGGACTTTTTTGTTTGTCGAAAACAACGGTCTAAACCAAAGCCATCTCTCAGGTCCATGTGTACAACCAAACCTCTTTATACTAGACTGTCTTTATATGGATTTTGTCTATAATGTCATGTTCTACCCCGAACCAGAAGGTGGCTTTACGGCTGTTGTGCCAAGTCTTCCTGGCTGCGTGACCTATGGAAAAACGCTTCCTAAAGCACAAAAAATGGTAACGGAAGCAATCGAGCTCTATCTTTCGGTCTTAAAAGACCAGGGTGAACCAATCCCATCTGACGAATCGGCTTTTGTCTCATCTGTACGCATCCAAAAGACGGGTAAGCGTCACAAGGCATATGCCGCCTAAGCTGCCGCTCAAAGCGAAGCAGATTATAAAAAGACTTGAAGCTCTAGGATTTATCCAGGTACGCGCATCAGGAAGTCACGCTATTTTATACAATGAACAGCGGCAACGTCGCGCCGTGATACCGATGCATACTGGAGACCTCCCAAAAGGGACCGTTAAAGCAATCCTGCGCGAATCCCAGATTTCTTTAGAAGAATTCTTGGGAGAGTAGCCTACGATGTCTGACGAATAAAACGCTCGCCGATGCGGGTGTTTTTTGTTTAGTCGAGCGTCATGTTGTATACGCTAAACCGTTCCATAAAGAGCACTTAATGATATGAAAAAGCTTTTCAAAAGTTGGACCAGAGAAGATTGGCTAAACGTGCTTCTGTTTTGCCTCCTCGCATTCACCGTATCAAATGGCGCTTCCATTCGAGGGAGCTGCTCCTCTTCTCCCTGCTCCGGCCTTGATGATGGTTTTGAGCAAGAGATTGATTATCACTTCGCTTCAGATGTCCTCATCCCCGCTCCAACGGCTTTTTTTGCTAAGCAAATCATCCAACATGAGCCAGATGTGAAGATAAATAGTAGACAGGGATATTTTGCTGCGGATGCAGACAGAGGGGAGACGGACAAGGAAAGACAGAAAAATGATCAAAAAACCCTCACAAGATTCTTTCTGGTTTACGAATTCTTTGTCTTGTTAAGCCTACCTCTTTGGTTCCTGGGCGCGGTTTTATTAAAGCAAATGGACAAGCACAGAAACCGCTTCCTAAGCGTCACTGGAAAAATAGTTTTTTGGGGTGTCATCGTTTTTCTTGTCGGAGTCTGTATCCTGAGTGCACTTTTTGATGAAGTGGGTGGCGGCGAGCCAAACCGAACAGCAGAATTTTTCTGGGCAATCTTAGTGAGGCGTTAGATCAAAGGTAGCAAAAAAACCAGCTCAAAAAGCCGGTTTATATTTTTTCGACAATCCGCTCTAGAGGGTAGAGGGTTTTTTAGATAAATTTTTCTTCAAAAAGAAAAGATAATCAATACACAAATAAGACCTAAAATAAGCGAAAAAAGTATGAATTAGTAAAGGACACACTTGACAAAAACCAAAAAAGAGAGTATCTTGCGATCATTGAGTTCACTTTGACTCAAGAAATCGTCTCTTTCCCCGAGTGAGGTTCCCAATGTTCTCTTTCAACATCGGTAGCGTTCCGGTTCTCTTCTCGAAGTTCTTCTCCGCGGCGGACGCCAGCACCGTGCTAGCCGCCATACCCGAGAGGGCGAAGCGTGTGGTCTTCATCGACACGGCCTCCACCCCTCACCTGGCTGACGTCATCCAGGCGTTGCTGGAGAGGGACCTGGAAGTCCATGTGCGCGATCACCACGATGCACCGACGAGGAGCAATCCTCGTCAGATCGAGATCGCCGACGCGGCAGATCGCGTGCGTCAGTTGATCGGCGGCAATGCTGTCATCAGCAACCGCGACGCCAACCCGGCGTGCAGCTCGCTCATCGAGGTCGGTCAGTTCGCAGGTGAGGGAACGGTCATCGTGGCCGATCCCGACGCCGACGGTCTGACCGCCACCATGAAGGCACTCGGGATCATCTATCCCGAGCTCGACGCTGACGCTGCAGTTCTCGACGGAGATCGCGCTGGGCAGACGGCCGAAAAGCTGTCGCCCAATGCCTATCTGTTCGTCCGCGCGATGTCGACGCTCCCCGCGTTCGACCCCGATCGCCCCCAGGTTTCCGAGGGTGCAAAGGCGAAGCTCTTCGGAGATTTCGTAGACGTCGTCCAGGGTGATGCGGAGGCCAAGTCCCGCCTTCAAAAGGGCGTCGAGACCTACGAGCTCGGCGTCCACGAGGCGAAGAACCTCGCCGAGGCAGTGGTCGAGGTCATCCCGGGTCTGTTTTTCGTCGATGTGACGACGGCGCCGAGATTCGACATGGGGACGCTCGCCGCCATCATGGAGCGGCGTCCCGGCTGCAAGGTCACCGTCCAACGGAAGACGATGGGTCCCATCGCGGCAAAGCACGGCGGGATCCAGATCTCACTGGCGGTCGCGCGAGCTCATCAGGCCGCGCTCAATCTCCAGGAGCTCCTGCCCGCAGGCTTCATCAGCTCACCCGAGTCCGGCATCATCAGCAACACACCGTTCTTGCTCCACGTGAGCGAGTCGGTCTGGCGCGAGACAGTGCTCCCGGCCCTCAAGGCCAAGCTCGCCAGCTGATCGCCGCCGCACTTTTCTGAGACACTTGGGAAGCGAATGAATTAAAAACTCATTCGCTTCCCTCCTGAATTTCCTGACGTTCTTAGAACGTCGTGATGACAGGAGAGAAACAAAAACACCCCGATGTTCAACGGGGTGTTTTTGTTTCTTCTAGAGTTGCCCATCCCTCTATCCTATGTCAGTATCCCTCTGATTCCTATGCAAACCGAAATCGAAGCCAAATTCACCGATATAGATCTCAAGGGAATGCGCCGTCTTTTGCGTGCACTCGGAGCCGAGCTTCTCCAGCCAGAAACGCTTATGAATGAGACGATCCTTGAATCTCCAGCCAAACGAGAACTCAGACGTGAAGTCTGGTCTTTCATGAATTGCGAGATGACTTTTGATACGTGGCCATGGATTCCATCCTTCATGACGGCCAAAGGTCCAACCGAAGAGATTGTAAAAACAGCCATCGAAAGTATCGGTTGTAATTGGAAGTATGCAAGGCAAGGTGATTTCAAAACGGTCTATCAACAACACTACGACGTGACTGAAGATGAAATCAATCAGTGTGAATCCATCGCATTTGTCCCCGTCCCAGATTGGTTAGAAGCCAAACGCAGAGGAAAACGAAGATAACAAAAAAGCCCCAGACTCACGTGCAAGTGGCGCACGGAATCCGGGGTTTTCTCTTAGAGAGAAGCTGACGTCGAGGGCTGCCCATGGAGTTGCCCGCAGCGAATCAGTTCACGATAGGTCTCAACATCGTAGATGCGGGGCTCTACCTGCGGAGCAGGGATCCCTACGGCTTCGAACAACTCGTCGGATGAGGGCAAGCAGCGAAAGCTGAAATGAGGCAGCTTCGGGATTTGGCGAGGGAGAATCTTTACTCTCCAACGCGGCATTTCATTCGTTCGTTCGAAGAAAGCTTGCGAAATCAAAATCTCATGACGTTTCTGATGTAGATCGCCCTTGAAGAGCAGCGCGACCACACTCTCTGCGCGATCATCGTCCGGCAGCAATGCTGCATACGGTGTCGGACAAAGTTGCGGTCGAAGATTGACCAGTCTGCTTTCAAAACCGCCCGGATGCCGAACCAGAGTTCCTGGAGTCGTCTTGCTCCAGCTAAGCTCTTCAGCCGCATCCCAAGCACGAACAAAAGGCGATACTGGCTCGAGACATACATGCGTCGTCTCATGAATCGTCACACCTTGCAGCCAGCTGCAGGGTAGACATTTCCGATAGCGATCCTGCTCGTGAAACGCGGTCGGATAGAGATAGAACCGCCCCTCCATCGGAAATTCACAACCACGCTTCAATTGTCCATTCTTCGGATTTGGAACATCCTCGGCCTGAACCTGAATGCTCCGAACCTTCCAATAGTCCTTGTTCCGCAAGCGCATTCGAAACTGAGCCAGCGCCTCGCAGATTTCGTTAATCCGAAGTATGGAGATTTCCGATCCAAGAACCGTCAGCTCAACCGATACGCCCGAAGCGAGCTCGAGCTCAAACCTTTGGCTAGGCTCCTCCTCCAAAACATCGTCCTTCAAGAACCAATATCGCCGCTGCAAGTACGCTACGATGGCCTGTTTCACAGCAAGCCCATTTTCGATATCCGCCTGAATTTCAAGCGTCTGCACTGTCGAAGGATCGCCTTCTCCCAAAACCTCAACCTCAAGCGTCCGACGACCAATCTGTACCAAAACGGTCTTCATGAACAAACCTCCAAACACACAGAATTAACTTCCGGAGAGCCTCCAAGTTCGCATGTTTTGATGGAAGTGTCAATCCAAAAAGTCGGCTTAAAGAAGTCAGAATGATTGACTCCTACAAAAAAATATGGCATATAAAAAGAGCGAAAACAGATCTTTTTAGGAGGAGTGAGATGATAGACGCCATGATTGCGATTGCAGCCGCCGGTCTGATTTCAGTTGGTGTCATCAAAGGGATGGATCGACTGGCTAAACGAATAGTCGAGAACGAGAAGATGGTGCTGTCGATCATTCGTCAAAAGGGAGAGGCCTCCGGTCTTCAGATAGTCGATATCTCAAAAGGCCATCTAGGCCAGGGGATCCATTCCACGCTTCGGAAGCTCGAAGACGAAGGCTTGTTGAAATCATATATCGACATTCCAGCCCGAGGCGGTCGCCCAAGCATCATGTATAACCTGACACAGGCAGGACTCCGAGAGTCGCTGCGTCATGAAATAGATGTTCTCCAGAGAACGCTTTAAGGTGCCTAACCGGCCTCAAGCTAGAGCCGGTTTTTTTGTTCAAAAAATGTAGCTCTTGCCACAAAAATCCAACAGGCATACACTTCTAAAGTTGACTAAACAAAGCCAAAAAAGTGGATAAAATCCCTTGACGACAAGGGTTTTTCTTTTTATATTGATGACATACCACGAAGCGAACCGCGACGCGGTATGTGCCAATCAAGCCTCTGCAAGGAGAATATCCGATGGACTTTGACTTCACCCTGTCGATATTCGCGATTGTGAGTGGAACGAGCTTTCTGGCCTGGCTTGCCTTTAAGCCAAGCAAGCCACGTCACTATTTGTCTACGATCACTCCAGATTATCGAGTATCGTATCGTTCGCCGAAACGGACCAAGGAGTCCAAGTAGCGGCTTCAGTTGCGGAACCTTTGGAGATTCGAGAAAATTCTGGTGCCCCTATGGGCGCTTTTTTTATTGTTAAAACAAAATGCTATACTGCAGCCATGCCTCGTGTTTCAAAAATGGAAGAACAGATTCGAGTCCAACGTATGCATCGGATCATCGATGAGCACGCACCTGTCGTTCCCGATCTACGCTTTTGGTTAATCCATGTCTTACATTGGCATGTTGCAGTCGTCGCCGCCATTGCCGTGACCTTTGTTGTCTTAAGTTTTGCCAGCGGAAATTCGGTCGACGCCTCAGGTTTTTAATCCAAGATCTAGACCATATCATCAAAAAAATCAGCGAGAATTCTCGCTGATTTTTTTGATGAATTCCTCTTAGATCTCGGCCAAACAGGGGCTCTATAGATAGGGCAAAAGACCGAAAGAGCGACTGAGGTTAAAAATAGATTTGGCTAGTATAAGAGAAAAATGATGTGGATAAACTGTGAACTTAGATACTTTGTGGATAAGTAGTGGATAAAAAATAAGGACATAACCCGAGAGGTTCTAGCGCAGTCTCAAGCCCGTCCAAGCCTCAGTCGCACCAAGGATATTAAAAGTCATTTTGTGGATCTCTATCCCATCCCATCCCTTTCTCTCCATTCCCATTCTGTCTCTTCCTACGGCTTGCAACAAGATGAACCTGCCTCCAATAAATACAGAAGCTGCATCCGCTCGCCAGATCTCCAGAATGCGAAAGGTCGTCCCAGTCAAAAGGAGATGCATTGGATCCCCCTCAAAGAGCTTATTACGAGTGTTGGCATAGAGTGACGGTATCACTTCCAAGAATCACTTTAGCTAAGATAGAAGGAAATTCCTTTTTCAAGGATCTCGGAAGCTCTAAGCTCCAGGGCTAGCTAGCTTCAATGGATGCTCTAGGCAGATATACAGCCTCTGGTCGAAAATCGTTCCAACGATCTCAAGACAGCTGAAAGAAATTTTTTAAAAAAGTGACGAGCCGCGCATCACAGTTTTCCATCAAGAAGATTCCATCCACGCATCTCAAATGGAAGCCGATTAAGACCGTGAGTTTGAGAGTCGTCTCGGACAGATCTCAGTCGAATCTCCCAGCTCGATCAGCACTCAATCGTCTCAAAAAAATACGCGACAGAAGAACCGTAGGCGCGATAAAGACGCTAGGAGAAAAAAAACTTATCCACAATGAGTTGAATTTTGAGCTAAATCAAATCTGCTCTGTAATAAGAGAAACTTTGGAATGAACCCATTTGAGATACAATGTGTATAAGAGCAGAAACGCTCCCGCGAACAGACATCGGGCCTGGGCGCACAAAACAAAAATAAAAATAAAAGTTAGACCATGCTTACCCCGACGCAGGTGCTCAAAAAAATTGGCGCTTGAGTCGGGGGATCGGATGGCCTAGCCGAGACAGAAAAAGGCCGCGCTCTTTGGTGGGAAAAATCAAAACAAAAAGTGGGACAAAAAGTTCCTGATGAGGTGTTATACTGAGGGTCACATGTCTATACCTCGCAAAGCTCTTTCCCGTGACCATGCTGCTGAGGTTCATTCGGAGGAAACCGAATCTCCAGCATCAGAAAAAATAAATCCAGCTTCGCTGGCGGTGATCGTAATCGTATTGATCACCGCCGGCGGATTGCTGGTAAAAAACGGACTGACAAAACTCTTTGGGAAGAAGCCAGTGATAGAGTCTTCACCGAGTGTCGTCCTGCCAAAGGCGGCAACCGAGGAGCAATCGATGTTCGCGCGGGTTGCTCGCCTGATCAAGGTCAATGCGAATGAAACGCCAACATCCATAACGATTCAGGACGCTGAACAGCTCCGTCGTGCAAATCCCACTTTTTATAAATACGCTCAGAACGGGGACCAATTATTCGTATGGTCCAATCAAGCGGTTATCTATTCCCCAGGAGAAGACCTTATTGTTGGCGTCATGCCGATAGATATAAAGGCAAGCGCGACGACATCTAAGATTGGGGCTCAAGCTCAAGTGCCAGAAATCGCCAAGATTGATGTTCGGAATGGTTCAGGTACAGTCGGTTTAGGAAAAACGGCTGCCGCTGAGCTCAAGCAGGCTGGCTTGGATGTCTTAGCCGCTACCGATGCCAAGCGAAAAACCTACGAAGGCTCTCTGATATATGTGAAGCCGGGAATAGCTCTTCCAAGAACGGTCCAGACAATCCAAGACCTAACCGGTGCCACCATTGTCCAAGTTTGGCCAGAAAACGAAAATGCTCTTCGGGGGGATATCTTGCTGATCATCGGACGCCAGTATACGAAGTAGGGAGGGGTATGCGCTGCATTACCGATTTCCATCTTCATTCTAAATGGTCCAGAGCCTGTTCCAAGGATTTAACCTTGCCAAATATCGCAAAGGCCTGCGAGCGCAAGGGCATTTCTTTTAGTGGAACCTCCGACGCTTTGCATCCTGCCTGGAGAAAAGATATTGGTGAGCAACTTGAAGAAGTAGGGGAGGGAGCTTTTCGTTTAAAAGACCATTCCTCATCTACACATTTTTTATTAAGCACAGAAATTTCCAGTATTTATAAAAAAGGCGACAAAGTCCGTCGCGTCCATCACCTGATTCTTTTTCCGCACCTAAAAGCACTCGATACCTTCACGCAGTCATTAGAAAAACGCGGAGCAAGCCTCCGAAGTGACGGTCGGCCAATTGTCGGCATTCATTCAGAGGAACTGATCAAGATGACGCTCGATGCTGATCCTTCTTGTCTTTTTATTCCGGCACATGCCTGGACGCCCTGGTTTTCTGTTTTCGGATCCAAATCCGGCTTCGATACGCTCTAAGAATGCTTTGGCGAAGACGCAAAATACATTTACGCCATTGAAACGGGCTTATCTTCTGATCCGGCGATGAATTGGCGTTTATCTCAACTCGACAATGTTTTCATGGTTTCAAATTCTGATGCGCATTCTTGCGATAATCTCGGTCGTGAAGCCAATGTTTTTGAGATGCAGACACCGTCATACACCGAACTTCAACGCATTCTCTCAACACATGATACAAAAAAGTTTTTAGAAACCATCGAATTCTTTCCTGAAGAAGGAAAATATCATGTTGATGGTCATCGCGAATGCAAATTCTGGTGTGAGCCAGCGGAGACGAAGCGTTTGAAAGGAATCTGTCCAAAATGTCATCGACCACTCACGATCGGCGTCCTTCACCGTGTTGACGACCTAGCAGACCGTTCAATGCCTGCAGCACGTCCTACAAATGCGATACCGTTCCGTTCTATCGTTCCACTTGCAGATTTGATCGGTGCCGTGCGCGGTGTCGGTAAATCTTCTAAAAAAGTTGCAGCAATCTATGATCGTCTTATTTCCGACGGACGAAATAAATTTTCCGTGCTCTTGGACATTGTGCCGAATGAACTCGCACGTTTTGCAGATGAAGATATCGTCGCAGCAATCATCGCCATGCGTGAAAGCCGAGTAAATATCCGTCCAGGATATGATGGAGAATATGGCGTCATTGCGCCTGAAATGAAGAAAAAAACGCAAGCGGGATTATTTTAAAATAACAAATGAAAATCTCCCGATTGAGTCGGGAGATCTTCCTCCTTCGGAAAGGACAAGTGCAAAGAACGAAAAGCGATTTAACGCTTTGATTTCTTAGCAGCCTTTCTCTTAGGAGCGGCTTTGCGCTTAGCTGTCTTAGCTTTGCGTTTTGCAGGAGCTTTCTTTTTGGTGACGGTCTTTTTCTTCATGTGAGTTCCTCCTTCCCTTTTAGGTTCGTCTCGTTAATAACCGAGAGCGATGCCGTGCGACAGTCGACGCGCGTCGAAGCGATCACGAACACGACTGAAGTATAGCACATAAAAAACTTCGTCAATAGTTTTTTTCATCACAAAAAATATTTTTTTCCAAAAAAATTAATTTTCATGCAGAAAAATATTTCTTTTGAAGATAAGAACTCTCAAGTTGCATCACATGCAGAAAATTTTTATTGCAATGAGCCCCGAGCTGTCAAAAGAAACAAATGTAAAGATGCGAGTTTTGCAATAAAAATTTTCTGCATGTGATGCAACTGCCCCGCATTGCATTCTAAAAAACATGTTATATTCAATCCATGTCCGAAAAGAATCCATTCGTAGCATCTTCAGAAGCGTTAAAGCCTTCATTCAAAGAAATACTACGAAATCAAGATCCGCGTCTGATAAGTGCTGCTGTTGATCTTGCACGCTCCATGCGCGCGCTTCCGCATGATCCTGCAGCTCCAAATACCGATCCCAGAGCCTTAATTGTCGGGGGTTTTGTACGTGATTCGCTCCGTGGTGGTCATCCAAAAGATATTGATATTGAAGTCTACGGTGTTTCTATTGATCGACTCATGCAAGTCCTTGAACAACACTATCCAGGTCGAGTGAATCCTGTAGGGAAAGCTTTTAGTATTCTCAAAATAAATCTAGGGGATGATGTTGAGTTCGATATTTCCATTCCTCGTCGCGAATCAAAATCTGGAAAAGGACATAAAGGATTCAAGATTGAGGGTGATCCAAACATGTCGATCGAAGATGCTGCGTGTCGTCGTGATTTTTCTTGGAATGCACTTGCTGCGGATCCACTGACGGGTGAACTCATTGATCCATTCGGTGGCGCAGAAGATTTACAACATCACATACTGCGCATAACAGATCCAGAACGATTTCAGGATGATCCACTCAGAGTTCTTCGCGCCGTGCAGTTTGTTGCAAGAATGGAAATGCATATTGAACCAAGCAGTCTAAAGCTCATGCGCGAAATGGTTCTGCGCGGAGATACGGCCGAGCTTCCGAAAGAACGCATCACCGAAGAAATAAAAAAACTATTATTAAAAGCCCCGCGTCCTTCTTTGGGCTTAGAAGCGGCCCGTTCCATCGGCCTCACGGAGCATTACATGCCAGAGCTGCATGCGATGATCAATGTCCCGCAAGAACCCGAATGGCACCCAGAAGGCGATGTCTGGATCCATACGATGATGGTTGTCGATGCAGCCGCAAAGATCATACGTCGCGAACGTGAACATCTCTCAGCGGATGAGCAGACGCAGATCATGCTCGGCGCGCTCTGCCATGATCTCGGCAAACCAAGTACGACAGAAATTCTCGATGGCCGCATCCGTTCCCGTGGCCACGAAGAGGCGGGGGAGGAGCCGACCAAATCTTTCTGCTCCCGTCTGAGTTTTTCTGATGCAATCGTCACAGGTGCGGTCGAGATCGCCAAAAACCATCTCAAGCCCGGCATGCTCTTTCGAGAATTAGAAAAAGGCGTGCTCGACGAAAAATCCTATACCAATGCCGTCCGCAAGCTCCTCAAGCGCATCCATCCGGTCTCCTGGCGCGTCCTTCTCGCTGCTTCCGAGTCAGATTTTCGCGGCCGCACACTCCCGGGTGTCGCCACCAATCCCTATGCGCCTGGCCTGTGCATGACCGAATGCATCCTTAAAAATAAGCTAGATCAAACCTCAACTCAACCACTCCTCCTAGGCCGTGATTTGGTTGAACTCGGTTTTAAACCTGGAAAAAAGATGGGAGAAATCATTAAAACTTTAGAAATAGAGCGAGATAAAGGTGTTATAACCACCAAAGAAGAAGCCATAAAATGGGTAAAAGATCAGGAGCAGGTTTAAGGGAGAGTTATTGTCTGAGTCGAGTCTGTTCGCTATAGTACAGACTAAATGGTTGACAACTCGATGAAAAATCCTTCATGGACAAAGCTTCAAGCCGCTTGGAGCCGATTTACGAAAAGAATTTCGAATGTCCGGAGCGAAACCCGCATGATCGTTTCAAAAGTTGAAGAAAAACAGCAAGAAAAAAAGATAAAAAATCTACGTGAACAAATGAAGCGCTTGTAGGTATGCAATCCCAACCTCTTTCAGAGTCAAAGCCAATCGAAGCCAGAGAGCAGAGTGAGCAGAAACAAGCGCGTGAGCGTGCCCCTGCCGAAATTGCCGCGGATTTACAGCGTCAAGGCGAAGAAAGAGCAAAGCAAGCGACCGATGATGTCGACGAGGCTTGGGGTTTTGTCGAAGAAAGCGGTGAAGCAGATCCAAAGACCCAAAGAAGATTGGAAGAATTACGCGTTGAGGTTGCCCAAGCGAAAAGTGAATTGATTGCAGAAACCGAAGCCTTTATCCCAAAAGCAGAGGTAAAAGCTAGCAACGTATCTCAAGAAGACGACTTTGATATTGAATCAGGCTGGGATGCTATTGAAGAAAAGAAGGATGCGGAGCCAAGCGCTGCAGACTTGGAGCTTATTCGTCTCGAATCGGTCTTGGATCAGGAAACTGATTCGGAGACAAAACTTGATCTTATTAGTGAGGAGACAGAAAAGAGCTTCACACAAGAAGTCTCTATGGACAGTCTTATTGCGTTAACTCGACTCGGAGCAAAGAACACCGAATTTCAGAAAACCATTGAAAAGTCTTTAAAATCTTGGTTGGGCACAGTCGCCACGGAGCGTATTCTTTCAAATCCGGAATATCTAAAACAGCTGTTTACTCTGAAGCAAAAGTTGAGCAAAACATACGGTGAAAATGGGCCACCTCTCACAAATGAGCTGAATTTAGCGAACCTCGTCGCAATTAAAGAAACGATCGGGGATGATCCTGAGGCGCTTGCAGCAGCCGTGGATCTTAAAAAAGACGCAACCGAACTAAATCCAGAATCGAATGTTCCTGTGCTGAACATATTGCGTGCACAACCAAATGCGAAGACGGGAGAACTAGAGGTCGACATTATCCTTAGTTTTGAATATAAAGGACCGCCGGAAAAAAAATCAGATGGAGAGATGGTAGAAACCAGTGCTAAGATCTCGCGTGATATTCATCGAAAGGCAGTTTCGACAGAAGAGGGCGGTATTCGCATGCAGACCGTGGTCAAGCACGATATTTTTCAGCTTCCGAACACGGTTAAGAGTAATGGAATTGCCGCACGTATCCAGCGGGACTGCTTGAAGCAATATGACCGCATCGGAATTGAAGAAGTGACGCTCTATGCCTCACTCGATATGGGCGGATATGCCTGGGCAAGCTACGGATACGGTTGGGATGAAAACCTTATTGGAGGTAATAGTCATCTCGCAAGCTCTCTTGAGGGAGCTGTAGCCGCTATTGATCAGGAAAAGATTTTGAATGAATTGAAACAAGCGAATCCTGATTTAACGGATAAGGACTGCAAGGCAAAGCGTGACGCATTTATGCGGGAAGTCCGCGCAAAGGCGGGCGCGGAAGCGGCAATGACATATGAAAAAATGACCGATGCGCAGCGAATTCAGTATGTAGAAAAAGGCGTTCAGCGGATTGTCCGTCAATTCCAAAAGTCTGCTTTAGATGCTTTGCGTGATGCCGGTTTATTGGTTGTCGCAGGTGGTGATCAAGATCCGCAAGTAACCGAAATGATAAAGCGATTGGAGGATGCAGTAGAAAATCCGGGGATCGTTACCCCTCAGATGATTGCAGCTCTAGGGCGCAAGGGTCCTTTTCTCCGCCGAGGCGCTTCGAGTGCTTGGTATACCGAAGCTGCATATGCCGAAGCAATAAAAAATGGTGACGATCAGCCTGATCCGGATCTGGCAGATAAGCCAATCCATCTCGGCCAAGTTGCACTCATGGGGAATAGCTGGAATGGAAAAATGGAGCTCACGAAGAATGGCAGGCAAGGTGGGAAGAATCGTGCAATCTTAGAGCAAAAACTAGAACAACAAGAGAAAAGACAGCGTGAAAAAAGCCAAGCGAAAGTCACAGAAGTTTAAGTCCCAGCCCTTGCCAAAAACCTAATTATCTGGTATATGACTACTATGACGCCTCGTACATTGGTTCCACCGGGGGACCAGGATCAAAACAGCCAAGAAACAGGAAAAGAAGGCTCTATTGAGGGCTCAAAAGGTGAGCGTCTCAGCGATATCGGCTTCCATGCGGTAGCCTGGGGTACCGATGCCCAGGCAGCCCAGTCCGACCTCGACCGCCTAGCTGACTCTGAGGCCGATCTCGCAATTCAGCGAGCTGAAGCCAACGCTAAAGCCGATCCTTCGGCTGGTATACGCGCTTTTCAAGGTCTCATCGCATTGTTCCCAGATCACGCCAAAAAGCCTGATTGGGAGCAGAAAATCGAACAATTGAAGGCTCAGATTTAATTCCCGTTTGCATGTGCAGCGGGTTTTTTTGTTGTCCCTATACCGTTGTTGACAAAAGCCTTATTTTCTGCTATGTTATTTATGGATAGTACGTGCGAAGGTCCTGCCGTTGGTCGGGGTCTGGTCCATGCGCAAACGGGATCCTCCTTATCAACGTTAAGTTTTTCAAAAAAGACATGCCAACAAAGTTATTTGTCGGTGGTATTCCTTTCCGTTCCACGGAACAGGATCTTCGCGACATGTTCAGCGCTGTGGGTGAAGTCGTCTCAGTTTACGTTCCTATGGATCGTGAAACAGGACGTCCTCGTGGTTTTGCTTTTGTCGAGATGGCCGATGACGCCGCTGCAGACGAAGCAATCCGCCGCTTCGATGGTGGTGAGATGGGTGGCCGCAAAATTGCGGTCAACAAAGCTCGCCCTATGGAAGAACGTGCTCCTCGCAACTAAGTACAAAAAAATCCTCCGATGCAAATCGGAGGATTTTTTTAATGGAAAGGAACGGGTGCGGGAATCGGAAGTAATCCCGCCTGCCTCCCCTTGTACTCAAGGGAAGGTTCTGCCGAACTCAAATATAACGAAAAAGCCAGTCCCCGCTGTCTGGCGTCAGCAACATTCTTCATCTGTCTGAGTGAATCAAATAAAGGAAATGATATGCACACGAGTTTATTAAGAATGTTGATGGCGTCAGACAGCGGGGACGACGAAATCAGCAGGAAGAATAATAAAGTCTCTACCCCAACTCAATTTTTCTCCCATCCTTTTTCAATAATCCATCTTTCACCATTCGTTCAATCATTGCCTCAACCCAATCCTGATCATTCAAGCTAAATTCTGGGTCAATTTTTGCGCCAAGATGGCGCATATCCGTAGCGCCATTTTCTCTTACCCAAGCCAAAATTCGGCCACGATAGATGCGATCCGGATATTTTTTATTGTCTCGAATCCGTTCCGTCACCTTTTTCCGCGGTTTCGTATCGTCATATATTCCTTTTTCAAATCCAGGACGTGCTTTGCAGGGAGTTCGTAAAGGACAAATTTCGCACTTGGGTCGTCGGATGCTGCAAATCCCTGAGGCTAAATCCATCAAAGCCTGTGGCATGTCTGAATGTTGAGACCCGCGCAGAGGAGTCTCTTTTTCTAAGACTTTGAGGATGCTTGCATCATCTATTGGACGTGGATAAGGGAGCTTCAGAAAAACCCGCCCAATCACGCGCCGAATATTTGTATCAATCACCAGGGCTCTTTTGTGGTTCACGAATTCCGTCAGCGCCGCCGCCATATATGGGCCAACGCCTTTTAAAGTCCGCCAACCGTCTTCAGTCTTTGGTACACGGTCCGCAACCACTTGTTTCGCCGATTCTCGCGCAAATAAAGCCCGACGATTGTACCCAAGCCCCGCCCAACCATGAATCAAAGCGCTCGTTTCCGCTTCAGCCAACTTTTTCCAGGTCGGAAACTGTTTCAACCAACGTTCATACAAAGGAATAACACGATCAACCTGGGTCTGCTGCAGCATGAGCTCACTCATGAAAATCTGATATGGATCCTGTGTCTTACGCCATGGCAAATCGCGCCCATGTTGGCGATACCAGGGGAGTAATGCACGGAGAAAAGGGGACATGTCTATTGCGGAAAATCGAGTGTCGCTAAAATATCCGTCAATGGAACTTTGGTCGTCTCAGAAATCGGTTCGCGTCCCCAAATGAGATGGGTATTTTTCCCTCCGCCGCGAATACGTACGATCGTAAATGTTCCACTCCGACCAGGCAAAATGCCACGAACACCCTTTAAGAGTCTGCCGCGCACGGTGTACATAACCTCCGTTGAAGAGACGAGATTGAGCGTTAATTCCTGCTCAAGACGGGCATCATACGGCGTGATTGATAACCAACGAGCATCTTCGGTAATAAGCTGACCAGACTGAGGAGCTTGAACCAAGATCAAGCTTTGCACATCATTCGTATCAAGCACGGCCTGCGGAGGATATTTGAGCGAAACCCCAAGCGGAAGATTGAGCGCATCTTTCCAGGTACGAAGCATTTTTGCATTCGGAGCAATAAGCGTCGTGGCTTGAGTGAGAAAAGTCCGGTCTTCCTCCATCTGTTTAACGAGATTTTGGGCTTTAGCAATCTCCACGTCGGCGGCAGCAACCTTTTTATTTGCTTGTTCAATTGCCTGACGACCTTCAATTTTGATCTGTTCAACCTGATCCTGGGCTCTACGAGCAATAGCCGCAAGTCTTTCGCGGTCATCATTCGCCTTTTGAAGATAGATGCCCATCCCTAAAGCAACGGCGAGTGCTCCGAGGAGAATTGAAGCGAGAATTGGTAGAGTGCGGCGCATGGCCCTTATTCTACGCTAAACGTCCACTATCAAGAAAGGCCTTCAAGCGTGCGCGTGAAGGAGCGTGGAATTCCATTTGAAGAATCGCCAAAGTGATATTCGACTGTCGAAGTTTTCGCTCAAGGGCAAACTCAATCAATCTAGTCCAAGAAACAGGAAAAAGCTCAATTTTTTCCCCAGCATCCAAATGGCTGGTTGTCTCTTCAAGTCCGCTGGTCAAAAACAAATGCTCTTCAAAACGAACCATGCCATAATGAGGAATAGTATGCCAAGCCAAGATTTGAGTACCTTTTTTGCCAGCTTCCTCAGCAAGCTCGCGTAATGCAGCGTCTTGCGCATGTTCGCCCGGGTCAACACGTCCACCAGGAACATCAAGAAAAGCTTCGCGTCCCGGCTGGGTCTGTCGGGTTAAGAGCACGGTTTCACGATTGATAAAGGGAATAACAGAAGCGGTATCCGGCCGGACGACGCATTCAAATTCATGTGAACTCCCATCAAAGAGCTCTTGATCCCAAGTCCAAACCTGGAGCATTTCACCGCGATACGGACTTTTTGCTTTTGCTGGAGGAAGGATGGGCATAGGTGGCGATTTTTTCCTTCACAGTGTGCAGGGCTTGTTCTCGAGTGACAAGTTCGCCCTGATCGCGCATCTCTTCAATCGCATCAATCAATTCTCCGATCCGTGGCCCCGTCGGCAGTCCTATTTCAATCAAATCCTGGCCACGCAAGAGCGGAGTCTTTGCAGCTGTTTCGATGTCATGCTCGGTAATAAAACTCCGCCAGCGTTTGGCCTGGGCTGGAGCCAATTTCCCCGTCGCTTCAGCTACCGCAAAGAATGAAGCCAGGCTCGCAGGGGCTAGTCTCTTCAAAAAAATGCGCATGCCATTGATCGTCACCTCGATTTGCGAAATCAACGCGAGTTGAGTACGTAAATGCATCACGCCCTCCTCAACCGAACGGCTAAAAACCGTTTTATGAAAGGTTTCCATAACTTGTTCATCCGTCCATCCATCAAATACGGTTGCAAGCATTGCTTCCAAGTAATCGTCACCCATCAGTTGTTGCTTGCGACAAATAAAAGCGCAGCTATCTGCCGCATAGCTAAATGGAAAATCTTTCAATCCGATATCCTGCGCCAATTGAAGTCCGCGAGAAGGAAATTCTGCTTTGAAAAAAAGTTTTCTCCATTCCTCCGTCATCCGCTCCGCCGACAGAGATCGAAAATCTTGCGAAGCCACGATCTTCTTCAAAAGAATCAAACTCGCTGGTTCAACCGTCAGTCCAAAGCGTCCAACAAATTGAATCGCACGTGCCGCCCTCAAAGGATCGTCAATAAACGTCTCGGCATCAACCACGCGTAAAATTCGCTCCTCCAAATCAAAGGTTCCATGCATTGGATCCATGAGATCGCCCGTGAGTGGATCAAAACTCATGGCATTGATCGTAAAGTCGCGTCGATTCGCCGCCTGTTCCACATCCAAATTCGGATCGCCCATGATGGCAAAGCCACGATGACCTTCTGCGACTTTTGATTCATGCCGCGGTAAAGCGATATCAAGTTCCAAGCCTTTTCCAAGTGAAACTTCAATAACTCCAAAAGCTTTTCCAACCGTCGAGACAGGAGCCTCAGGAAAGAGAGGACGAATCATCGCTTCAAGCAGCTCGACAGGAATGCCGTAAATTTCTAAATCGGCGTCGGTTGCAGAAATATCTCCCAGCAATAAATCACGGACAAAGCCTCCGACTAAAAAAGCTCTCGGTTTTTTGCCGAATGGATTTGAAGGATATTCAGATACCTTTCTAGCAACGCGCAAAACCGCCTCACATAATGCAGGTTGGCAACGTTCAAATCTTTGCTTCAATGCCCGAGCTTGGCGTGGAACCTTCATGGGAGCAGCATAGACTAAAAAACCGCCCGGGACGAGGGGTCGGGGGCGGCTCAATTCATAGCGTACAGTCCCCAGGATAAAGCTTGCTTTGAGAGGGCAAGCCGATCACAGAGTACACGGAGATCATGAAAGGACGTTTTACTTGATACGATGCAACAGGAATGATGAGCAGAAAATCACCAACATTCAATCTCTCATCGGAATATTGAATCGTTGGGCAATCCAATTCGAGCAAGGTGATGAAGGACGAGACAGGATCTCGATCTTCGAGATCGACCTTCCACAATGCTGTCGAATCGATACGGCTGCGAGCATCAGGAAGCGTGATCTTCGATTTCGTGAAGACGAGTCCCTCAGGGAGCAAGTCTTCGCTCCAAGAGAAGGCGGCGAAGAGACGCGGGGGAGTCGAACGGCGAATATCTCCTGAACCAGCTTCTGACATCATGAGCGTGCTCCTTGTTGAGTATCCTCTCTCATGTGAGCGAGGAAGGGTCCAAAACCCTTCTTGAGCGCTGAACGAGTCAGCTTCCAAGAACGGCAGGGAAGCTTTTGAGGCTTCCCAAATAAAGAAAAGGGCAATGACTAGACGGAGGCGAAATCGTCTTTCCGATCTCGCCAGGAGCGCTCGACCGAGCGATAGAAGCTCGCTTCATACTGCAGTCCTTCGACCCTGACCGATCGCTCCACGCTCGGCCGAAGCTTCGCCGTCTCAAGAACTTGCTGCAGATCCACGCCATCCGTGTGGCTAACGACTTGGATCAAATCGCTCTCGGTCAGAAACTCATGGCTGAGCTTCATCGAGACATCCGTCCTGATGACGAAACGTTGCGACAGCTGGATGGGAAAGAGACTGTCCCCATCTGCGAAGCGAATGTCACGCTCCGTCAGCGGCTCAGTCCCACTAACCTCAATCTCATCGACCGCAAACAGAGTCCAGCCATCATCGGTGATGATGACGAGCCATGCGCAGCCTCCGTTCCGATTGCGCAGACGAACGATATCGCCCGGCCCCAGAGGAAGACAGTCCATGACTTCGATATACTGCACGATCTCGGCTCGAGCGCTGACGCTCGACTCGTTCGTGCATGGCCAAGCAAGATGCACGTCGCGTTCGACGTCATGATGAGGTGCCGAGGCTGCATAGGCGGCCGCAGCTTCCTCTTGCTCGCGCCAGAACTTCTGCTCGCGACCCTCATGCATGTGAGGATCATACGCCGGATCGTGATACGGATCCGTCATCGGCAGCTCGCGCGGATCGCGAGTCTGCTTTCGGCTGAGCCGACGGGCTCGCTTCTCATGATCGATTGGCTTGGTCTCAAGCCGATGCGAACGCCGGCGCGCTTCCTGGGTCCGTCCGTCGAGCGTCTCGACGGAGTCTGAGGTGGTGGTTTCGGTCGCGGAGTTGTTGGGGTTTGTCATGGTCACCTGCTCCATCTTTCATTCGCTTTCACGAGAAAGATAGAACAGGTGACCATCAACCCTTCTTGAATGTCGATCAATCAACATTCAAGAACAGCACGCGATAGTTTAGAAATAAAGATATCGCGTTAAGCAAAGAGCAGAAACTCATCCACGAACCGTGATCGCACCCACTCGCTTGATGGCAGAAGCCACCTTGTGAGGCAATACAATCTTCAAAGGCTTGCAGCTCCCATCGCAGCGACGATGAGCACGGAGAGTGCCAGGCATGCCCATCTCATCGATAGAATCGGTGACATGGAATGCTCCGAAGCACATCTCATAGTCCCCGCCATCGCCGTCCTCATGCCAGCGATGCCGATAGACGCGAAAGTCGGGCTGGGGCTCGATACCGAGCTTGCGAACTTCCGCAGCGAAGGTTTGCCAGCCCGCATCCAACGGCTCGCTCCACGACTTCTCATCATCGAGCGTTTTGCGGATATCATGCGTACGAATGCATGACCCGTCGCAAGCCGTCGGCTCACCGGCGATCCCATCATACCGGGAGTTCACGGTCGTCCCTGCGAAGGTCGAAACCCTTAGCTGGAACCGAGCATGATGCTTGCCGGTGCAGACCGACACGGTATGACGCAGCTCCTTGGGAGCACTGTCGGAAGTCTCAACTTCCGAGTCCGTGTAGTCCGGAGAGCAAATCTCAACGTGATAGACCGAAGCAATCATGATGGCCTCAAATAACGGTAAAGGTTCTCTGGATAACGGTCCAGATTTCCGTCTTCCCTCTTGGATCTGTTCGACCCTTCCTGAACGCCGATGAAGTCAGCATCCCAGAGGGGCACGCGATTGAGAAGCAATCGCGCAGTAAAAGTGAAGAAATAAATTTGGAATGCTAGTACCCCCGAGGTGGCGGCACATCCCCCAGCAGAACCGGGATGCGATTGTATCCGCCCCGAACAGTCTCGTCCTCTATCCAACGGAATTGATTGTTGTAATACCGGACAAAAGTATACTCGGGTTCCACCAAAGGCCCGCAGGAACCGACGAGATGGGCAGTGCAGGGGCGGTCCAGATCATCCACGCAAGTGACGAACATGCACCAGTCTCCTTTGCGGAAGTGTTGTTGCACGAATTCGGTCTCGCCATACGGATGAATCGCCGCGCAATCGTAGCCTGCCCGGTCACTGTGATAGTACCGGCGAACAATGAGGTCCCTGACGCGCGAGCTCGAAAACCCGACGAAAACGGAATGTGTACCCATGGTGGCACCTCCTAAAAGAACTGAACTCCAGGGGGGTTCTGAAGGGATCTTTCGATCCGATCTGATGGCTCCATATGGACGATGAAGCAATCGGATCGGATAGGGAGTGAAAGGCGCTCCCTAAGAGATAAAAGATATTCAACAAACTTCTTCAACAATGACCGCTTGTCAGGCGCCTCGGAGCTTCCCCGAAGTATTAAGCCCATTCATCTTGCGATGAACAGTTTGCCATGTTTTTCGACGGGCAAATTTAGTCGTCCTCTCGAGGATGCTAGCGACGATGTCCGCAGCCGGTTCGCGTCAGCACATGACGTCGAGATTTATGAATCTCAACGCGCCTGGCAGCGTCCTGAAGATGGAGAACCGTCTCGAGATTCGTGCCCTGCATCTTCAGGGCCGTCTCGAGCACGGTATCGCGCTCTGGTCGTGTGCCCTCAATGAAGGCGAACACAACCCGGGCGGCTTCACCGAGGGTCATCGTAATCGTAGCCGAACTGGAAAGAGCGAAGGCGGTGACTTGCATGGATTGCAATTCCTCCATCCGAATCCTCAAGAGATTGAGAGCTCAGATCGAGGCATCATCCAGACAAGTACGGTGGACGATGACTTCGATTGACCTGAACAGTCATAACTGAAATCAGATATTTTGTCAAGGGTTGCGTTTACAAAACACTTCGATTGAAAAAAAATAAGCTAAAATTAGGCAAAAAATGCATATTGTTAGGGGTGTTTTTGTTAGAACGGAGGGTGAGGGACAGAAGGGATTGAATCAAAAATCTTCAAAAAGCAGAAAAAAAGGCATTCATTGTCAATTGATTGATTGACATAAAAAAGGCCCTATGGTATTTTCACGACGTTGCTGGTTGTAAGACCGGTGACCACACGTCTGGGTCTCTCTAAGAGCAAGCTAGCGAGGCTTACATAGCTCGTTAAAGGCTCAAAGTAGGACATCCAAAATACGCCCAGAAGGCGAATCCTGTGAAGACACAGACGAGGCTCATGATAGAGGGTGATATGCACGAGGTGGTTTCGTTCCTTGTAGAAACGACGTTCTAAGTGTCCAAGGGTTGCTTTACGCAATTCAAGCGGACAAAGATGGCTGATGCCGTCGCTGGAACGTGCGGATCTTATCCGAACGGGTCCTACTCCAGAAGGTAGTCACGTAAGTGATGTCGCCAACTGCGGGTCGAGAGACATAGCTGAATCTGAGCTAATGGCTCTGTAACCCGGTGACATGTTCCTCTGCGTGCTGCAGGAGGAGCCATGCTCGTTTTATGCCCACGACCTAGTCGTTCCATGTAGTCTCTGGACTCCCATAAGAACTCCAGGGCCGCTACAGCCAACGACGCAAGACATTTCTTCGCCCCCCATTCAGTGGAATACCCTTCTACTGTACTGGGGGGCAATTTTAGTTGAGAACTAAGGTGAATCTGATTTTTTAAAGATTAAAAAAACTGAGCTTGGCTCAGTTTTTTTAGTGATAGACTTGTTTAGAGTTTGATAGCATCGAACATGGCGCGCATGGTATCGGCTAAAGGTCTGCTCTCGATAAGCACCGAGATTTGCTTGCCTTTAAAGGTTGATAGCGCCACTTTGTTTCCGTAGACAATAACATCCCCGTCAAAGTTAAAGCGATTTTTTGGAAGCCAGGCGATAGAAGCATTCCGATTCGTGTTCTTCGGTTCTTGGCTAGACAAGTAAAATCCACGCATTTTAGGGATAAATGTGCGGAGTTTTTCTTTGGAAGCATTCAAATCAGCATCAGCGTACAAGAGATTGATCTCGTCCATGTTTCCGAATTCATCAATCTGTTCTGGTTTAGATCGAAAAACATCATCATAAATCGCCTTTAAGGCTTCATGTCCTTCAAACATCTTCACCACCGGACGTTCGCCACCCTGCATGAGTTTGAGGTCATTAATCGCATGTTCAACCTCCTTAAGGGTTGCATCCATGTTCTTAATCCGATTTTGGACATAAGACACCAAACGCTCAGGTGTTTCAGCGGTGTAATAGGTCTTTTTGCCCTTCTGCACCGAGCTCATAAGCCCATGCTTGGTGAGCGATTCGATAACCGCATACGTCGTAACACGCGAAACCTCCGTCTTTTTTGCAATATCTTGAACGGATGAGGGTCCCATTTCGAGGGAAATCAAATAGATCTTGCTTTCACTGTCTGTGAAGCCAAGAGTTTTGAGAAGTTTGGTCCATTGAGCCATAATAGGAGACACTATAACCGATAACCTTTATCTTGGCTATCCTGTCTATAAAATAGGACACCGGGAGCTTATCGAGCTTGAAAGAGCGCTTCGTTCAGATTGTCCCCCAATGGCGACATTGCATGGGAGTATTTCCTCAAGGATTGACGTATCCCAGGTGAAGCGGGTATGATCCCGCCACACCTAGGGCCCTTAGCTTAGTTGGTAGAGCGCCGCATTTGCAATGCGGAGGTCGTCGGTTCGACTCCGACAGGGTCCACCACCGCCAAAAAGCGGCGTCGAGCGAAGAGCGCTCCGCCGCTTTTTGCGTTGGTTGAAGGATTTCTCGGGGGTCTGGAAAGTTCGCGCCGTGCTCGGGGAGACTTGCGTTGACTTCCGCGGCATCGAGCAGCAAGAAATACGGATATTTCAATGAAAACCGAGGGATTCCTCCCTTCACGGTCGGGTTCGCACATACCCGGAGAAGTGTCGTCCGGCGCTCGGCCGGAGAGCCGGACGACACTTCTCCGGGTA